>Ga0209489_102427_pt1 | contig 38026 bp, 24 predicted proteins | sample SiratrowhiteBW_FD_187527 | JGI IMG/M metagenome (GOLD analysis project Ga0209489, IMG submission 187527) | Root nodule microbial communities of legume samples collected from California, USA - Siratro white BW (SPAdes) (version 2) | ecosystem: Host-associated > Plants > Roots > Nodule | place... | reverse complement strand
CACATCACACAAGTATAAAAAGAAAAAAAAAAAAAAGAAACAACAAGTACCTCCCCCTTATGTAAACTCCTCCTTGGTCCATGCTCCCTCTACATAAATACTAGGGAAAAACAATAAAGAGCCAAAACTAGAGTCCAAAAAAAAAAAATATTTAGAGATCTTCTAGCAGAGTTGCATAAATCTCTCTTGAGGCATTATAAAAAAGATACACCAATAAGATCATGTAATATAGCATGTGCTTAAAAAAAATGATAAACATCAAACAAATAAGGACATATTTAATCAATTTAACGTGATTAATTGATTATCCTAGAGCAAACATAAATTCCAGAAAACAATAATTTCTAAAATAATTGAAATATGTATATAGTTTAGTTTAGGGACTAAACACAATGTTTGAAAATAGTGTGAAAAACATATTTAACCCTACACACATATATAGATAGATAGACAAATAGGCAGAGAGACAGAGAAACAAATAGACAGATAAATATATATATGAATAGATGAATGGATAAATAATATGTATATAGAGAAATAGACACATAGATAGACATATAAATAAATAGTCAGACAAATAAATAGATAACATATATATATATAAGTATATATAAAGAAAAATAGATAGATAGACTAACCCACGAAGAAAGAGAGATCCAAATAGATAAAGACACAAATAGACAATCATATAGATAGATAGGTAGATAGATATATAGATAGATAACTTTTTTAAGAAAAAAAGTAATCTTATATTAAGAAAAAAAAATTAACCTAAGATATTTTTTGACAAAAATTACAAATTTAAAAATACTTTGAAGTATATAAATTAGTACTATAAAGTGTCACATACCATAATTAGAAAAACAATACAACATAAGATATAACCACTTTGATAAATTTTAAAATTGTTTAGTCTAGAGATGTATTTCATATACATAAAATAAAATATTTCGTAAACCACGACATGTTAAAAATATTCTAAAATAAAACATTCCACAGATATATTTTCGTAACGTTGAACAATTATTATGTTTTGATTTATTCGTAAAGAGGTGCTTGATAGTTCTGCATTATTATTCCTTCACACACACCAGCTTTAATAGAATCGGTACGGCTTAGAAAAGAGAGAAAGTTAGCCAAAACAGAATCTGTACAGAAACAATTCATGTCTCTGAAAAACTATATACTGCACTTTCCTGTTTATTAATTGCTCCATTGTATCATTGTATTTAGATATCGTTGGTGGGTTCATCCTATTTGGCAAACTTTAGTTAAGGCACAAGCTTTTATATTCAATTCTTTCTTCCAACTTGTATATCAAACAATTCCCATTTGATTTATTTATGGTAAATAATAATATAATGGTGTCAAGATATTTGGGTAATTGTGTGTTACATGGGTTCCCAAATTAAATACGTTTCAGTAACGGGGGTGAGCCTGCTCAGGACAGAACATAGAAAATTCTCGTTTTTTGTGAGTTCCCTGAATCCTCGTTATGGGGTCTTATATATCGAAATGATGTCTCACTAATATGGAATATTAGTACACCGAAAAAGAGAGAAAAATAGTAGCGAGAAGATAAATAAAGTAATCTAAGCTTATCTATGTGCGTGCTTTATATGAAGTGGCTTACATGAATCAGGAGTAGTTCGAATAATATTGATTCTTATAAAATTAATCTTGATAAAGGTTGCTTTTAAAATTCTTAATGAATCAATAAGTGCCAATGTCCTTCGCGACCAAAATGGAGTTTTCGAGTTCAGACCAACACCATGTGACCCATGTTTGGAGGCCGAATCGGATCTTCGTACTCGATCCCACGCAACTGTTCAACTGGATTTTGTTTTCGAGTGTAAGAGAAAAAATCTCTTTTATTTTTTTGGAAGAATACAATTAGCTCTCTATAACTAAAGCTAAGTTATTCTTGAGTTTTCTTGATTTTAGAATTATATATTTTTTTACTTATGGTATAGATTTAATTGTCAAAGGATTAAATTAAATACCTTTATGGTCGTCATATTGATTCATATCCAACTTTAATCAATATTTATTGGTGAATCCTGAGTTCCTTAATTATACAAGAAGTAATAGTGAAAATTATTTATTTCTTATGGTATCGAGGTCGTAGGATGTTTTACTCTATCAATTAAGTCACTAAGTTTTTTAATATTACACGCAATTACAATTAAGATTTTATGTATTAAGTCGATAATTATTTTAACAATACATAAACTTCAAACTTGGTAACTCTTGATTTGTTCTTAATTTTATAGATTATTATATTTTCAAAGTACTTTTGTAATGATCTAGAAATTTGTATTTAAAGTAAAAATGGTAAAAGTGAAATGAACATTTGAATATTTATTAATAATCTGAAAACATGTATTTATATAAAAAGTCTTATTTTTACAAAAAATTCATTATTTCTCTAAGCCTATGTTCCTTCCTTTTTCTCTACCTTTTCTCTAAAATCTTGTCCCTTTCCTTCATCAAATCAACAATTAAATTTCATCATTGGACTCGTGACAACAATCTAAGCAACATTCTCCGATTAGAAACTCGTTTGAGTAAGTTCAATTCTACAGTTTTTGTCCTCAAAGTTAGTTTTCAATTTGTTTCTTAGGTCTATGAATAACTGTTGCAAGTGTTCTTAGAGAATTCAATTTATTGGTTCATCATCCTCGTAGTGTAGTCTGAACATTCATTAGATGCTCTATGGTGCAGGTTAGGGTGCTTGTACTCTTAAGTTTTTGGAGCTCTTTTGAGTGTCTCTATTCTATCAAGTGAGGGAAGCTAATTAGTAGACTGTAATAGATGTTGATTTTTATTGAATATTTGGATCTTAGGTTAGAAATATGAACTCAATGTGAATTGGTTATAAATGCTCCTTTTCCTACAGGTCTGATCTGGTATTGCATGGAATGAGTAGAAATATTGGATTATTAGTTTCTAAGCTCTTATAGAATAGATTTTTGAGCTTTTAATTGATGTATTTCCGACTTTAGTTATGATTTGATAAGTTTCATATGAGTTTTGAGAAGTTAATTATTAAAATGTTGTAAATATTTGTTTTGAATTTTGAATGAAATGTATTTGGGTTTGAAGTGCATAAAGTCATCATAGAGGTTTATATATGAATGAGATAAGTTATCAGTTGTGAGGATTTAGTTGAAGGAAATTGATAAATTATAGATATGCATTGTATGTTGGTTGAAGAAGTTCGGCAAGTAGTGTAGATTGAGAAGATTTTCACTCAAGGGAGGAGATTCTCGCTCAATCAAATATAGTTCTAGACTACACCTGCTCTTGGGCTCATTTTCGCTCAAATGAGAAATTTTCACTCAAGTGAGGAGATTCTCACTCAAGTTAAAAAAAAAATTATTTACCTTTTTTGATTGTTTGATTATTTTGTAATGCAATTTGTGGATTTGATAGAAATGATTGATTTATAATTGAGATTGAATGGTATTGATGATTATGTAATTCTTGAGATATTTGAGAATGAGATTGAGATTGAAAAGTGAATGAATGCATGAGTAGAGATATGCGCATATTATATGATATTGTTAAAGTGATGTTTGAGGTGGTCAAGATCAAGGCATAGTATTTTCATGAAAGAAACTACTCGTGTATAGGTCAATTAGGATGTCCATTATCTAAGGGTCTGATAAATAACGATTGATATCCTGACTCTACTAGTAATAAGAATCAAATGTATGAACATTACTAGGTAGTGAGATTCAAAGGAGGTTTGAACTGGGTGACTACAACTTCAAATATAGCTGCTTAGAAAAATCTTAAGGGGACTAACCTTGTCATACAAGATTGTTGATTCATTGATTTAGGAATGGTGTGGATTCACAGTTTGGATTGTATGACAAGTGCATATCTCAAGATCTATTCAATGCACAATCTTCCAAAACTATAGTCAAGTTTTTTTTTATGTATGTCAAAGTCATGTATTAGAATTTGTGAATGAATTGTGTGTGATAGATGATTGGATATGTCTTTATGTGTTACTTGAGATATGGTATTAATTTGGATTATCTAAGATGTTTTAAAAGTTGTTAGCTTACCTTTTCTTGTTTGTGTTTGTGTAATTGTTTTCTATCTATGATAGTCATGTATTACACAAGGAGTAGATAACATTGTAGAGCAGTACATACATGATCTTTTGGATTGAATAGATTTTCTCAGCAAGAGATTTATTTTGAAAAATTCCTATATGATATTTTGTAAATATGTTTTAAATTTTAGATTAATATGATTGTATATTTGAAGCATATTAAGCATGGATAACTATAAAATATGTTAATATGTGTTATAATAATTGATATAGAAGTTATATATTTTGTGGAGTGCTACAACTTTTTTTTTCTTGTTCTTTGCTTTTAGTGGACATTTGTATTTTGTACAAAAAATAGGTGTTTAAGTGTAAAATGTATTAATACTTTATTTTATAATAAATTTGTGTATTTTCTTATTTTGACTAACACTTATTGTTTTATTTATGATTTTCTTTAAATATTCCTTTAATTTAACTTCTATTACAATTAATTCCTCACTTTATGAGCTTCAATTTTAACATTTGGATCATATAAAAATTGGAGTTCAAAAATAAAACATACAAAGATGCAACAATTTAGTTTACTTTCTTAAATCTTGTACTTAGGAGTATTTTTGTAATTTTAGATGTTGTAATTTAGTGGGCCCACTTTTGTCCACATGTTTAGACATTATAAATAATCATTAACTAAAGTAGAACATAACACATAATTGAGTAAACAAATTTTATAGTTTCTATAACATTCAACTTTCTAGTTAGTTAGTTGATTTAGTTTAAACTTTTCTCAGTTTTGGTGTTTTACAATTATGCATTATTTACTTTCATTGCATCAATTAACTCATTTATCTTCCATGTTTTATGATTCATGCAATTTACAGTCTTCAATGCCTATGACTTCAATGAAGAGAATCAATCTCTAGAAGCAAAGAATTTCAAGAATAATCGATTCAATTTACTTTACCTTTGAATTCATTTAGTATTCAATTCTCGATCAAGATTTGTTTACTTTCAATATATGAACTGATTGGTTTGGTACTTTCTTCAAAGGTAGAAGATGGAGTTATTGTTAACAGAAATTTCGCTTGCAATGGCAAGTGCACCAATCACAAATGTAGCAAGTAATAAATACCATTCTTTTCCAGAAAACTTGTGCAGTACACAACAATATTCAAAATTACAATAAAATTAGATTAAAGAATAGTTTCATGGTTTTGAGTGTTGTGTAAGAAAATAAAATTATGCAAAAAAAATTAAATACTTTTTTAGATTTTTATCGAATATTGGATTGCAAAAAGATGTCAAGGATCAATTAGATGAAATTTTTAGGGTTAGACTCACCATTCCTCACTCTCATGTATAAATACAATTACCTTCTTTCCTCCCAAGCGTCAATGTCAATCCACAATAATACCCAAACTCTAATTTGTCAGGTGAATGAGTCTAACATTTCCTATTAACCGATAATTACTTGATTAATTATATAAAATGATTTGCTTTTGCCACAAGTGTTTAAGACAACAAATGAATCATGTTCTATTCCTATATACAAGCTTTCGTTAGGTATTTAAATTCAGATATACATTATAAATGATATTTTCCAAATTCCCTAAGAATTGAATATCAAGCCATGGACAATCACAACATACATTAAATAGAGAATGAAAATACTGATATCGAAAAAAAGACATGTATATAAAACCAATATTTGTTGTATGAGAGTTTAGTAGGTTACATATAACCCCAACAACAATGGCTTTAGTTCATTGTAGTCCTGATAACACCAAACATAAAAAAATGAACAATGGAAGAAGAATATGACTACACCAAAAAATCCTAAGGCTACCGTCCTATACTCACTCATGCTCTGCTCTAGCCCCACACGCCTTAAGCCTAACACAAGTAGTCCTTAAATAAATTTTCAATGACATTTGTGGTTGACCCAACCTTAGTGCCGTCAAGCTCAAGTTCCTTACAGAGGTCCATGTCCCAACTGATGTTTGACTCAACTCCAGTGGTGTTGGGCGCGACTTGACTGCGTCAACTTTTCTTTTATGTCTTTCTTCATGGGCTTCAATCAGATTCCTCTAAATCCAGTGCTATGTATTCATTTTTTTGGGAAAAACAAGAGGTAATGTCCATTCTCACACTCCAATAATCAATTATTGACAAAAATCTAATAAAATAAAGAAATAAGTGTAGAAAATGGGTTTAGGCTGAGTTCAAGAGGGGGGTGAATTAAACTATCAAAACTTTTCAAAAACTTTTCACAAATACTGGAAAGTATGAAAGATTGAATGAATATTCTTTATCAATTCACTGATCAATGCAATTCAAAATTACACAGCAAGAATCAGTATGTCAAAGAATAAATTCAGTCAATTATACAGATTTATCAAAAACTGAAACAGCTCAATACAATTCACTGAAGTCACAGAATCTTGAAATCCAATTGAGTGTACTAAGGCAAGCAGTTACTGTAGTTGATCAAGATACTATTAAAACCACAAGTGGAAGCAATTTACTTAGTTAAGATGAATAATAGAACAACGTAGAAACAATTAGATAATGAACAATCCAAGAAATTACAACTAATCTCAAGAAAGAATGGTATACAACTAATCCCTTTATATAGAAATCTGTTATTTTTTACCATTAAGACTTCAATTGATTGAGTCACCATTCTATCAATTGACAGCATCCTGTTACTTAATAGAAAATATATCAAGTTCAGATTTTGGAAAATAATTTACTGATTACCTATCTGAATTTGATTAACAAAATCTGATTTGCTTTACTCTTAAAATATTTTGGAAAATATTATTAAACACATTTATCTTTGGAGCTTACTTTTGAATAATCAATCATGCAATCATATGATTTTAAATCAGAGACACAACTCACAACCACACACCCTCCCTAGTCTAGAACCAATACTCTCTCAAGCTCTTCAAGTCCTCATGCACTTCATGTTGTAGCTAGGATCCATTGTAGGCTTCACTCTTGTGTTAATTTCATCATATCCAGCAGCTACTGGTGCTAACAATCTCCCCTAATTTAATGAAATCAAACACGTGTGTGTTGAGTTGCAATGTTTCAACCTGTAACAACTGAACTCTAGAACCATTGATTAGAAATCTGTGAATTCAACAGGTTCAGTGAAACACTTAAAATCAACTGATTAAACTGAAACAAATAGATATAACTCTTTTGTCAATCTCAAACCAGTTCATACCGGTATTTTCTGCAATCATGCCATTGCTCCTTCATTTTCCATTGTCTCCCCCATTCTCCATTGCCTCGGTTATGATTTTAAAGAAAGAAAATGAAATAGTATTAGAAGTAGAACTATTTAAAACATAAAAAACATATTACTTCATACTCCATTCCATAAAATATTTGGGCAACATATAAGAGTGACTTAATCAGCCAGATTTTTACATGAATTAACTGGATAGACAACAAAGTACGCAAACCATAAAGAAATAGAAGGGTAACATCAACAGATAAAGCAGAAATAAAAACAAACCAACAATATACTAGACCAGGAAAACAACTGGACCAACACACCAACTAAACACGCACCAAACCAGACCTACTGCTTACTTCTCCCCCATTGCATTCATCAAAGTGAGGGGAAGAAACTAGCAAATATGCAATAATAGTTTCAGTCATTAGGATTAAAGAACATGTGGCCAAGTTTGTTCTGAACATCTCCTACCATGCCCTCTATATCTTGGAATCTGGTCTCACAATATTGGTGATGGGTGCAGCCTTCTTCTTGCATAGTGTGTAGTTAATTCATCATCCTTTCCTCAAAGCCCACAAAATATTGTTCATAACCACTTTGTGGTACATCTGCCATGGGTTCATCAACATCATCAACATTATCATCTTCCTCATCCTCATCCTCCTCTTCTTCTTCTTCTTCAGCTTCAGCAGATTGCTCATTTGAGCTATCAAAGTTAGCATTGCATATCCATTTCTCATCATTCACCTTGATGAGTTCTATTTTGTTGAGTATTGCTTTTGTTACTTCATTGTGCACCTTTACCATCTCTACTACCTCTCCATCAGTATCAATTTCGAAATATTCAATAAACTGTGAGATAAGGACAACATATGAAATTTTGTATTCCACCTTCTTTCTGATCTTGATAATGTGCTCCTTAATAACACTCACCCAATTAACTTTAATCCTCCCCATAAGGCAATACATCAACATCAGATCCTGCTCGGTCAGTACAACATGGTTGAAACCTCATGGTGTCAACAACCAAATGACAATGAATGTTAGGATTCTAGGCGTAACAGCCAGCCGTCCAATTGAGTAACTCCTGGACTCAGTTTGTTGATTTCTTGGACATGTTCTGAAAAACTGTGATTTGTTCAACCCCGCCAACTCAGTTACATGTTTCCTCCCAACTGGTATTCCAGCATTGCGTAGTCCAGCAACAGTTAGCCAAACTTCATCCTTGATGCAAATGTCCACTCCCTTGACTAGAGAGTAGATTGCATCCTCTTCATACCACATATTGGTGAGGAATACCTTGACCAGATTAGGATATACGTTTCCTGACAGTCTAACAAATTTCTCCAGCTTCTGAAATCTCAGAATCTCCTTTACTTCATCAAGGTTCTGCTCCTTCAACCAAAGCATCCTAATAAACTTAGGAGTTATAATGACCTTTCTACTATATTCTCTGTGGAATTCCTGAATGCTTTCTCTATTGCCAACCAACTATCGAGATAGTCAGTATCAATGATATCAGTAGGTTCTGCATTCTTCACACAAGCTCTCTTGCGCGTTGTTTAGAAGTGGAGGAAGAGGCCATTTTCAATGGATTCAGAGAAGGCAAGTCTTATGCAATATGCACTCTAGGATGAAGAAAATATGCACTCTTAAAATCTTTTGAAAAATATTATTAAGCACATTTACCTTTGGAGCTTACTTTTGAATAATCAATCATGCAATCATATGATTTTAAATCAGAGACGCAACTCACAACCACACACCCTACCTGGTCTAGGACCAATGCTCTCTCACGCTCTTCAAGTCCTCATGCACTACATGTTGTAGCTAGGATCCATTGTAAGCTTCACTCTTGTGTTGATTTCATCAAATCATATCTAGCAGCTACTGGTGCTAACAATATGTTGGTTCCATACTTAGAAAGAGTTTATTTTATTGTGTTGTTTGTTTGACGTAGTAGTTAAAGGTTTCTTTTTTCACAAGGATTTTGAGTTTAAGTCCTTCCAATTACAGTTTGGTAATAATATTCATAATAATATTAATAATAATTCTCGATAAAAATGATAATAATAATAATAATAAATAATAAGACAAATAAAAGTATACGAATATAATATTAATAATTATAAATTTTTTAGATAATCAAAATACTTCAAGCAAAGAGATCAATTTAACCAATTCAAAAAATCTTTAGAAAATTCTAGCCTCTTCTATTTTAAAATCAGACTTTAACACAATATAAACTTTCCCCACATTCAATTATTCACTATATTTTTGTTTTTTTCTTGACATTTAAATCATGAAAAATCCCCATCCTTTTGTGAATTATACTTTATATCCCTTTAAATAACTTCTTCCAAAATTGAATCACATTAAGGACGATGATCTCCATGCTCTATGTAATCAGAATGAGATAGTCCATTCATCCTTACAAGGTTAACGGGTTCATGGATGACAACGAATTTCTTTTAAAGCTTAAAGGGGTGCACAAATGTTTTATTTTATCGAAACAGGTTGGCTATTTGACTCAAGCTATAATGAACTAACAAAAAATTACCTTCATCATTAGCAACATGCACATGAATTAATTAACAAACAAAATCAATTATAAGTCAAAAGTAATAGTACTTATTGAATTAAACTTTGAAGCTCAAAACCTCACCTGGATATTGTTGATCCCAATGGTTACCACACCATATATGCTAGATATAATTTTGTCATCACAAAAACATAAGAGCAACCACAAACTAAATTCCCAACAAAAACCACATAATCAATTCACAAATTTCAATAAGCAACAACACACAGAAATTTCTCATTAAACACAAGTAAAATTCACTCCAAATCATAAACCAATTGCATCATAATTATCACATGGCCTAGTTAGTTACACAGTTTGTAATCAAAACAAAAATAAAAAGTAGAAAATAAAGTAAAACAAAATAACATGAAAAATAAAGACAAGAAAAAAAGTAAAAACAAAATAACACAAAAGAATCCTTCAATAGTCAGCTAAATATCTCTAAAGATCTCTTTTTCCTCTTCAACCTTGTGTCCTGCATCATCATCATCTGCGGGCTCACTCCTTCCTCCAAAATGGTTCTGGTCCCGAAGCCAAGCAACATAGGCACTAAACTCCTCAGTTAAGAGTACATGAAATGCAGGTGGGAATTCTGGTCCATGGAATGACAATCCTCAGAGGGTGTCCATCATCATTGTCTGAGCCCAGAAGATTGCTAATTTGCACTATAAATTAATCTCTAACTTAATTAGATACCAATTTTGAATCTAATGGTATAAGTAACTAAAACCTTGGTAGCTAATGTTAGATACCAATTATCTTGACTTAATTGGTCACTAAATTCAATCATTATTTTATTTTGTAGTTATTTAGCTGAGAGTACATGAAAATGCAGGTGGAAATTCTGGTCCATGGAATGACAGTCCTCGGAGGGTGTCCATCACCATTCTGGTCCATCATTATTTTATTTTGTAGTTATTTAGCAATCATAACCTAATTTGGTGATTATTTTGGTCACAATTAGTAACCATTTTATCTGGTAGCTAAACATTGGTCTCTAAATAACTTTTTTCTTGTAGCGAGAGTAGCTAAGGATACTTGTCTGTCTTTGTGTATCTGGTAACACTCTAACAATTGTTCCACCTTCATCTTCTGATCTAGACATTCGTCTATATTTTATTTTCAATAAAAAGGGAAGGGTTAATTTTTGGCTCTCTATGATGATGCCCAGACCTATGTTGCCTAGGTGGAGGTTGATATAGATCCTGATTGTGATGGTTGCTCTTTGAAAATTCCTCTTGTGAAGGAAGTGTTCATAGTGTCTCTCTTCTATGTGATCCTTCACTATATTTTCCTTTATATGTCATCATTTTCTCCATCATCATCATAGCCTTATTCATTTTTCTATCATTTTCTTTCATCATCTCACTCATCATCTCAGATAATTTTTTTTTTGTCTCCCTCAACTCATCTTTAACAATTTTGCCCCATTATTTTTCACACTACCCTTAACACTAGAAGAATGGCTAGGATAACTCCACTTTCAAGGGTTGTGCAAGCACCATGAGTCCGAGTTGATACGTTTGCAAGAGGAGTTGGTCTATGTTGAGCGTTAAAAGAGGTCGAGGGCCGAATGGCCAGTATGGAGAAGGAGGTAGTAGAGCACGACCAAAAGGAGGCTCAATGGTGGAAACGCGAGGAGGAGCTTGTACATAGAGAGGTCGCGTTGAAGGAGGTGAAAATTCAACTTCAAAGAGGCTGCGTGGAGGTGTATGAAGAGGGCTTCATGAAGGCGATGAGGCAAGCCCTTCTATTTTCTCCTGACCTGGAACTGACGCGTTTTGACATTGACAAGGAGGTTGTCGACAGCCACCTTGTAGATGATTAGGATTCCTTGGTTTGTAATTAATACACTTGCGAACTTATTTTATGTTACGTATAATTACCTACAATAGAACAACTTTAAGTGTTTGTTATAGATGTTGTATGTCGGTATTTTGCCAAAACATTTTTCTGTTCAACTTAAGCGTTAGCTTAGTCATTTCCCACGAAGGTCGTTAAGCGTTTACTTAACTCGATTCTTAGTTTATACAAAATTCATTAAGCGTTTGCTCGAGTCGGATCTTATCTTAAGTGTTGGCTTAGTCATTTAGTATGAAAGTCATTGGAGCGTTTTTCCGACTTGTATTTCAACTTAAGTGTTAACTTCAGTTACTTTTCACTAAAATCGTCTATGCGTTTTCCCGACTTAGATTTTAACTTGAGCGTTAGCTTAGTTGTTTTTACATTGAAGTCATGTAAGTGTTTGCCTGACTTAGATTTTAACTAAGCATTAGCTTAGTTGCTTTTACATTAAAGTCGTGTAAGCGTTTGCCCGACTTAGATTTTAATTTAAGCATTAGCTTAGTTGTTTTTACACTGAATTCGTGTAAGCGTTTGCCTGACTAAGATTTTAACTTAAGCGTTAGCTTAGTTGTTTCTACATTAAAGTCGTGTAAGGGATTGCCCGACTTAGATTTTAACTTAAGCATTAACTTAGTTGTTTTTACATTGAAGTCGTGTAAGCGTTTGCCCGACTTATTCGTTTGGAACACTCGGTTCGAGCGTTTGCATGATTCGAGTTTAGAATACCACATTAACAGGCAAGTAATGTAGAGTAATTCATCTTTCATTGACTCAGGTATAGGCCTCGTTAAAACCTTGCTTGTCAAAACCCTTCTTAGGGAAAAAATCCAAGTCAAGGAAAGAGTACGACGTACCTGTTCCTCATAATTAACTATAATACATTTTAAGGTGGGTGGCGTTCCATGTTCTTGGTATAGGTCTACCACCCAATTTCTCAAGCTTGTAGGCCCCGTTCTGAAAGGCGTCTATTACTCTGAATGGGTCATCCCAGTTTAGTGCCAACTTGCCTTCCTGTTTATTCTTATAGGCATCTGCAACTTTTCACCATACCAAGTTACCTCTCTGGAATGTTTGTTCTCATACTCGGGTGTTGTAGTGCCGTTCTACTCTTAGCTTGGTGGCTTCCTCACAAACCTGAGCATCTTCTCGGACTTCCTGTATCAATACTAGCTCGACTCAGAGGTTCTAATCATTGTTTTGCTCTTAAAAGTTCATTTTTCTCCATGAGACTTCCCCCAACTCCGTTGGTATCATAGCGTCCGACCCGTAAGTAAGTCGATAGGGGGTCTCCTTGGTTGATGATTGGGGTGTGCAATGATATCCCCACAGTATTCTCGGGATCTCTTCGGCCCATAATCCCTTCACCTGGCCAAGTTTCTTCCTAAGTTCGTTGAGTATCACCTTGTTTGCGGCCTCTGCCTGCCCATTTGTTTGGGGGTTCTTAACACTTGACGCCAAATGCTTTATACCAAGTTGGTTCAAGAATTGTTCGAAATTCTTGTCGGTGAACTGCCTACCATTGTCGGTAACTATGCTGTGTGGTAGGCCATGTCGACAAATGACATTCTTCCACAGAAAATTCTACACCAATCGGGCTGAAATAGTGGCAATGGGCTCAAGTTTGATCCACTTGGTAAAGTAGTCAATAGCTACTATCAGAAATTTCACATGCCCCTTCACTAGCGGAAAGGGACCAAGGATGTCTACCCCCCACCTGTTGAAGGGCCATAAGGTCGTTGTCTGATGTATTTCCTCTGGGGGCGCTTTGAAAACAGGTCTGAACTTTTGACACTCCTGGCACTTCTCGGTGTAGGAGCGAGTGTCCTGTTTGATGGTTGGCCAATAGTATCCTTCTCTAAGAACTCAAACAGTCATGGATCTTGCGCCTGAGTGCATTCCACAAATTCCTCTGTAGAGCTCGGAGAGTACATAATTGGCCTAGGTCTTATCGAGGCATTTGAGCAGTGGGAAAGAGTACCCTTTCCTGAATAGCTCCCCATCTGTGATAGTGTTTGAGGCAACCTGCCTTCTTATCCTTTTCGCCTTCATCTGGTCCTCGAGAAGCACGTCATCAACCAAGAAGTTCAATATGGAAGTCATCCAACTGTGTCTTCCAGCATGGACTGCAAACACGTTCTCATGATCTCAACTTCGGGTGGTCAAGACTTCCTAGATCAGTGTTTGGTGCTGGCCTGTTTTCTTCATGGTTGCGAGTTTGGACAATACATCAACTCGATCGTTTTCGGTCCTTAGTACGTGCGTTATATTGACCTCCTCAATCCAATGGACCAGGTTTTGGGCTATATGGTAGTATTTCGGGAGCAAGGGCTCCCTCGCCTGATGTTAGTCGTTCATCTAGCCTGCTACGAGTTGTGAATCAGTTTGGCACTTGAGGTTTTTCACTCCTAGGTCTTTGTCCAACCTTAGTCCTGTTATCAGGCCTTCATACACAGCCTAGTTGTTGGAAGTCTCAAACTCGAACCTAATAGACTGTTCTATCGCCACGTCGTCGGGCCCTTCTAGTATGATTCCTGCACCGCTACCTTTTTTATTAGAAGATCAGTCTATGTTGAGTAGCTAGTGTGTCTTCTCCTAGGCAACAAGGGGAACCCGGTGAGGAAATCTGCCAAAAACTATGCTTTTATAGGACCTCGAGATTCATATCTTAGGCCAAACTCCGAGAGTTCCACAATTCATGTCGTCATCCTTCCTACAAATTCATGATTTTGCAAGACCTTCTTGATGGGGTAGTCGGTCTTGATCGTCATGTTGTGGCTACGGAAATAATTTCGTAACCTCTTGGCGGAGAATACCAGGGCAAGTACCAACTTCTCAATGATCTGGTGCCTTTCCTCCACTGGTTGCAGTGTTCTACTCGTGAAGTAGACGGGTCTCTGCTTCCTCCATTCTTCATACACTAAGACCGAGTTGATGGCCAACAGTGCCACGATAGGGAGAGCAGAGATATCCTTCTTGATTTGGGTGAACCTGTGCTCACATGTATCACCCCAGATGAACTCCTTTACCCCTTTCAACAACCTGAAGAACGACTTTGACTTTTCAGTCAGTTTTGGAATGAAACGGGAGAGTGCGGCTAGCCTGTTGTTCAATTGTTGTACTTCTTTTAGGCATGTCGGGCTTCTCATGCCTAGTATGACTTCACACTTGTCGCGATTCGCCTCTATGCCCGTCTGGGTGATCATGAACCCGAGGAACTTACCTCCTTTGATGCCAAAGAAACACTTCTCGGGATTCAGGAGCATCTCGTGCCTTCTGACCTTCGAAAAGACAGCCTCCAAGTCAGTCGCATGTTGTTTGGCTTTAACTAACTTCACCACCATGTCGTCGATGTATAATTCCATGGTTTTGCCTAACAGCTCGTGAAATATCTTGTCCATTAGGCGTTGGTAAGTCGCTCCCACGTTCTTGATACCAAACGAAATGATTTGGTAACAGTAATTAGACTTTTCTGTCATGAATGCCTTCTTGTCTTCATTCGGAGGGTACATTCTGATTTGGTTGTACCCGGAATAAGCATCCAAAAAACTCAGCATTTCAAACCCCGACGTATCGACCAACCAAACAATACTCAAGAGAGCGTGTACTTGGGTCAGGCTTTGTTGAGATCCGTGTAATCTACACACATCCGCCATTTGTCGTTGGACTTTCTAAGCACCACCACATTTGCCAGCCATGTGGTATAGGTAAATTCTCTGATGAATCCAGCTCGGGTGAGCTGGGATACTCCTAGCTCTATAGCTGCTCGCCTCTCTTCCCTAAGCTTCCGCTTCCTCTAGGCTATGGGCCTGGCCTGCGGTAGGATTATCAATTTATGACACATAAATCAGGATCTATGCTGGGCATGTCTGCGGGGCTCGACACAAAGAGATTTGTGTTGGCTATGAGGACTCGCTCAACCTAATTTCTCACCAATTGGTAGGCATTGCTGTCGAGACGGGTGACCTGGTGAGGGAGAGTGCCAAGTTGTACCGGTGTCATTGGCTCATCGAAGGTGGGTCAGCCCTCCTCGAACTTGGCACGAGGGTCTAAGTCAACCTCATCCTCTTCCTCAAGGGCCTCCTGCTTCACTATTACCTCCACGTTGTGGCACTCTGCTGGTGGCTCATGGATTTCCTCGGCATGTAGCACTGTCTAGCCTCTTTTGGGTCTGCCTTTATTGTGATGATAGTTTTGTTCAGTGTTGGGAACTTCATGGCCATGTGGGGGTGGATACCACGGCCCGAGTTGGTTAAGCGTTCGCCTACCTATGAGCACGTTGTAGGATGTGTCCACCACCACCAGAATGTACCGTACTGTCAACGTTCTGTAGGACTGCCCTATACCAAAGGTCATCAGTAAGTCCACGTAGACTCGGGAGTGTACCCTCTATCCTGCGAAACCTAGCAAAGGTTCAGGATACGACCTAATGGTCGTCTCGGACACGTTGAGCTTTTGGAAGGTTGAACAATACAGAATGTCGGTTGAGCTTCCCTAGTTGATTAATGCCTTATGTACCCTCCAATTGGCAATCGTGATAGTTACGACTACTGGGTCATCTTGATTGGATCATTGATTGAGAAGTTTGTGTCTGATATGGTGATAGTCGGTTAGGAGCGTGGTGGTAAATAGCTCACTGAGTTAATGCTCCTAAAGTGCCTTTTTCTGGCAGAGTTAGATGCACCTCCATCTACAAATCCTCGTGCAATAGTATCGACCAAACTGAATTGAATATCAACCATGATAATTGACCTTTTAGTAGTGTGTACCAAGCCAAACTGGATGTCTACGACTTTAACCGACCCCGCAGCGACGTTCAGATCTTGTTGAGTTGTTCCGGTCCCTACTTCTAGTATCAGTTTCTAAGCCTTCCCCTCTTCGGGTCTGTGATGACCTCTGCCTCGCCCCCTACCGTGATGGAAGCGTCCTCCATGTCCTCCTCGTGTACCAAATGCTTTGATGCTTCCTCTGGCTGACAGTGCTTGACGCCTTTGGATGAATTGGGCTAGGGCTCCAGATTGAGTGAGCTCTTCTATGATGTCTCAGACCTTAGAGCAGTCCTTGGTGTTGCGTGATGGTAGCTTCACTGAAGTGTCGAGTCCGCATCAGGATGTGATTGCTTCGGGCGAGGAAGTTGGACAAGTTCCAAGTTGCAGGCTTCTCGCAAGACGACCTCCTGGCTGGCGTTTTAAGGAGTGTAGTGCTCGAATCTCCCTGGCCGACTTCTCCTCAAGAACCAAGAGCTTCCCGTCGTGGCCTATTGGTGAGACTTTCTTTTCCTGGCCTCCATGTTCTCCTCGACGCTCATGTGCCTGGCAGCCCTGACCCTTACGCTGTCCATGTTCTTGGGAGGATTCGTGTAAAGCATATCCAAGAACAGATTAGGCTTCAAACCGACTAGGGTGAAGGTTGGGAATCCCTAGCGTAGCCTTGGAGAACTGAGTCATGTATTGCCGCAGTGACTCGGACTCTCCCTAGGTGACATGCTGGAGGGATGCAGGTGAGGCCACCATAGCCTTGCTGTCAGCAAACCTTATTGAGAACTGTGCACACAGCGCCTCGAAGGACTCAACCGAATTAGAGGGCATCGAGTAATACCACTCCAAGGCTACCCCTTTCACCGTTGGAGGGAACAGGCGACATTGAACCCTCAAAATCGCCTAAGTCATGTATGACTTAATGTGGACTTCGGGATCAGAGCTTCTGTCATAAGTCTCGATATTCGGCCACTTCAACTTAGAGGGTAGACGTACCAACATAACCGTGGCCATGAAGGGGTGAAACCCACTGAGGTAAGCCCTCATGTCCTCCCTCAGTGGACCTCGCCGAATGGCATGTGTTTATAGTTCCTAGGAGGATCCTGACGACTTCCTTCCTGGATCCTAGAGTTTCATCCACGCACAGATCGGGATGCCCGAGTCCCCGTTGTCGTCCAGCTTTGGGTCGGCGTCCGACTCCAAGATGACTCTTCTTATGAACTCCCCTCAGTTGTGCTACCTTCCCAGCGAGGTGACTGTCGTCCGCCAGGGTTCACAAGTGGTCGTGCCCTCTCCTTCCGAAAGGTTATCATCTGGTTGTAGAGAGTCACATGTTTTCATCATGGTTTCTTCGATGGTTGCAGATCTTAGCGAGCATCTCTTCATATGCAACATGGAGTGTGTCCCTTTTAGCGTCTATGCCCTTCTGAACAGCGTCCTCCACCTGTTTCTGAAGAGCTTCCAATACTATCAGATCCATTCTTACAAAAAAGTAGTCCTGGGAAGAGTTTTACGAAGGCCCCACGGTGGTCGCCAAATGTTCTTACCTGACCCGAGTGGAGATCATTCACGATGATATAGTCGGCAACCGAGCTGATAGCGTTGAACCGAATGGTGGTCTACCTATAAAAGGCTATCTAACACTCAAGTCAGTAAGAGTGTAAAAAAGATGTTTAAGAGTATATGAGTGAGATAGATGACACTCCTTGTAGACGTGGTCATATTTATAAGACCTCGTCATTAAACCATATATTTTCTCATAATGATTTTGAATATTAAGAATCATGAATTACCATAATATAATATAATTGTGGTCAATTAAAATTAATCAGAATAAATTGAGATCAATCGTAATAAACTATTAATTGGTAATTAATATAGTTTTAATATTATTATTATTATTAATACTATATTTTTTTTCATATTATTAAATTTGCTTTTAATATTATAATTATTTAATTTCTATTATTGATATTTATATTATAAATATTTCTAATTTTATTTTTAATAATATTAGTTTATGATCAGTTTTATTATTATTATTATTATTATTATTATTATTATTATATTTATATTTATACGGAAAAAAATTAATATTAATAATATATTTATTAAAATTATTTATATTTATATTAAAATAGTTGTATTATTATTATTAATATTATTGTCATTGTAACTAGTATTATTGTTATTATTATTATTATTATTATTATTATTATTATTATTATTATTAATATTAATACTTTAAATTTTATTAATATTATTATTATTATTATAAATCTAATTAATATTATTTTTATCGATATTATTAATATTATTGTTGATATTATTTATATTATATTTAATATATTTTTTTTATAAAAGTAAAAATTTTATTAATAATAATAATTTTATTAATAGTATTAATAATCGTAATCATAAGTGTCATCATAATAAGAAATAATAATCATAATATGATCACATTGTTTGTCTGACATAGTGGTTAAAGGTTCATTTCTACACTCAAGGGTCCTGTTCAACTCTTCCTTGTGGGTAATTTCTGATTACCAATAGATTTTTGTTATTACCTACCAATTTTTGCCGTAGATAAATTCAATTTTTTTTATGGTGATCCACAATCACTAAACAAATATTTTCAAAAACCTTACAACGTGGAATAGTTTTTCTCATTGAGATTTTTATAATTCACTAGGTTGATTTTTTAGTAGTCTTCTTACCATAAGCAAGTCTCCTTCACAAGGTTGAATTTCTTCTTCAGACTCTAAAATTTTGCTTCATAGGAGAAGACAGAATCTTTAGTGTTTTAATGTCTTCTTCTTTACAATCGTATTTCTATTTCGAAAACACTAAGAAGAATAATGTCCTCATTTAAGGCATTTAAAACACTGAGCATCCCTTTGTTTGGAGTTTGAAGATTCTTTTTTGTATTTTTCTATTGTTTTTCATTTTTTGGTGGTCTCTCTGTTCTAGAGGAGTAATCCTCCCTCTTATATTCCTTATGGGAGTAATGCATGCTAGGATAATCCTTTTTGGAACTTGTCTTCCTCTTGAGTTGTGGTTCCACCCTAATGCATATTTGTACCAAATCATTCAGATCATTATAGGGTAACAACTTCACCCTATCCTGGATCTCATAATAGAGACCACTCTAAAATCTAGCCATAGTAATCTTCGATTCTTCACAAATCCCTACCCCCATCATTAATAACCACAACATATCCCTTTGTTGGAAGTGTTGAAGCTTGTCCATTAGCTCCCTATCGTAATAAGAGGGTACATGGCATTTCCGAATGACTGATCTTAATTCATTTCAATACTGAATCGGAGGAAGATGATGAGCTTTTCAGTCACAAACAATAGCATTCTACCAATACATTGTTGTTCCTAAAAACTAATAGCAGCCAGGTACACTTGTTTATTCTCGTGGACTTCGTAGGACTCAAAAATATGTTCCACCTTCATATCTTAATCCAAAAATTCTTCAACATTATGGATATTGTTTCTTGGGGGTGTTTACGATTTCGATCAACTTGTGAAGAGATGAAGAACACAACCCACCAAATGCAAGAAGAAAATAGCACAACACATCTAGGTATGAAGGGATGAATGTTCACAACAATGTTAAAAAACAACAAGTAACAATGTAAAATGAAATAAGGAAGAAGATGGTAGAAAGAACACGCCACCTATGAAAGAATTTCCATGGATAAGTTCTTAAAGAGCCACCACTTGAGAAAGCTTATCAAGATAAGAACTCAAAAGAAAGAGAAAGGAGACAACTCAACTTTCAAAGAAAACTTTTCAATGGTAATTTCATTCACTCTACTCATGATGATTTATACAAAGGATGTACTCCTATTTATAATGGTTCATGGGAGAAGTATCACAATCAGAGAAAAATTACTTTGATGCTTACTTTTCTTATTATAAAAAGAACACAATATTTTCTCAATAAGACACATAAAAATCACTTTCTTCTCTTTTATATTGCTTTAGTATTTTAGAGGAAAAAATGAGGATCAATACTTTCGCTTTCAATATTCTCCTTGTAGTTGTTTTTGCTTCTAAGAGATAATATTATTTTTCCCTCACTACAAAAACTCATGTATGTAGTGGCATTTTCTTTTATATACAATGTCGATTACAAATGTCACTTTATACGTGTGTGGTGTTTCCGCGTACCACCATAGATCTAGGTGCCACAAAATATAAAATAGCAATTTTGCACGAACTACTGCAAGATCCACCATATAACAAATTTTATAAAGCGACTTTTTTTTTGCACGTAAACAATGTTAATTGAAATTGTCATAATTATTTTTATTGATAAATCGTTTTAACAAAAAAAATGGTACATGTGAATGCCATTATGAACGTTTTAATATGACGCTTGTTATGACCATATTATAATAAATTGTGAATTATAATACGTTAGTTCAAACTGTCGTAATTAGAATATTAAATAAATGGAATATATCCAGCATTTTATAACTATATCTAGTATTTCACGATTAAACAATTTTCATAATTATATATATTACATACACATAATTATCTAGTATATTACAACAAAAGTATAATAACACAAATTTTATAATAACAAGATATCATTTAAGTGCAACACATATTGTGTTCCAACACATTTGACAAAATATTATGTTCCAACACATACTAATTTGTCCTAAAATTGTCCATGCACATTTAAGTGCTAAAAGACTAATACTATTACAAGCTTTTTAAATTGTCCAGGTCCAATTGACAAGTGAACTACTATAAAAAATGGCAACATATTTAATTTGTCTTGCTGCCTCCACTTGATCCTATAATGTGATTTGGGGATAGAACACCACTTACAACATCTGATGTCTAAAATAAAGAAAAGAAAGTTCTAATTTTGTACACAATAAATTGTATATGTTAAATACTATAGTAAAATGTATACATCAATACTACAACATAATGTATTTGAGGCACGTACCAAACTAGGTGTCATGGCAGCAAAATGTTTAGGAACATCTAATCTTGTAGCAATGTAAGGAAGCAAGTAATTCATTTGATCCTTCAGAGTTGCAAGCTCAGTTTCCATCTCTACTATCTTATCCTCAACTTCTGGTGAAGGTGCTCTTGAGGAAGCATAGTTCATACCACTTAATCTTGTTGTGGATTTCTTAAAAGTAAGAGTAGAACAAGATCCAAATGACAGTCCTTTAACCTAATCTGGATGCTCTTTACCAAATATGACACCAACTGGATCATTTGGAGATATATTTGATGCAGTTTCTGGATTTTTCAACATTAACTCATCAATTTTTTCTTGCAAAAAACAACATGTGCAACATATGTGATCCTTAAGCACTTAAACAACAGCTAAACAACATTAATATGCAATTCAATCAATAAAGCAATATTTAAAACAGTTCAACAGAGGTGTCATTTTACCCAAATCTTCGAAGCTTCATCATTGACATAAGTTCCTTTTATGTGTGATCTTCCACATTTCAGCTCTCCCAATATTCCTACCATTCTCAATTTTCTATGTTCCAACAAAGATGATATAAGAAAATTGAAATACCAAATTCAAAAGTCAAAGTACAACTATAGAAAATATCCCTTCTTCTTCATAAAGACGTAGCACCAAATTCAGAAATCAGATTATACTATATATTGAAATTCCAAATTCAGAAATCAAAGTACAAATATACCAAATTATCCCTTCTTCTTGATAAAGACATATCACCACCAGTGTGAGGAATAGTTTTCGTCTTCCTTATATATCTATTTCTATTACACAGGGTCTACAAAATGAAAATGAAATGAAATTAATGCAATACAAATTTAAAATTAGAGTTATCAAGAGTGTAGTGTGTATCACTGTGGAAGGCCTGAGATGATAATCAACAAACACAACTTATTGTTCCATGTTACGACCTTCTGGAATATTCTTGATAAGGTCATTTCTGGTCATAAAAGGGTCATAAAATTCATTCCAAAGCTTGCATTTGTACTCCATCCACAGTTTTCTAATTATGAACATAACATCTCTTTTGGCCAAATCTTCATTTAGCTTGAAACAAAATCGAGAATTCAAATAAAAGAGAATTTTATCCACATGTATTGATTAAATTAAATAAGACTATACAGTATATGATTTTTTTAGCTATAGTGCACTCTCCCACACTCTATATTTGTAAGCATTTGGTATATTGATGAGTATATTTTTATTCACATTTAGAGTATTTAACCTTGACTTTCGTAGACTATAATTGAGAATAAATTTATTGCTTTAAATAAGATTTACCCAATCAAGATTAATTGGGCCTTAATTGATATTATTGGTTAAACTTGGATTTTAAGCATATTCTCTTACTTTTCTTGTTTATAATTATTTGTTGATATTCTATGAGCTCCAAATCTAATCAAATCTTTTGCCAAGATATTATTCAGATTTTCTATAAAGATGATCCTCTGCAATTCTTACTTGATTTAGAGCAAATCTCCATCAAATATTTTATAATATCTTTTACAGCAAATTCAATTATTATGAGTTGATATATGGAATAGGATTCGGAAACAAAATATTTGAAAGAAATTGAGAGATGGAAAATCTACAGCTTTACTGGAAAGAAGATGTTTACAAAATCAATCTTTGACACATAAGGAAACATCTGTTAATTGCAAGGACAATATATAAGAATTAAATCTAAGTTAATTTCTTGAAGAAAAGGAGATTATAAATAAATGTTGGAGAAGCCATGAAGGACACACATCGCTGTATAGCATAAACTCTAGTTTTATTTTCTTTTGTATTTTGGTAATCCTCATGGAAGGCTAAACTCGTTTGGGTTTATTCTCTTGTGATTTCATAATGAATTATGAGGTTTCTATTTAATAAAGTTTTATTCTTTACATTCTCTATAACAGTTGTGCTATATTGTTGGTCTTTTTGAATTTTGGTTTTGGAAAAGTATTTATTTCTGAATGCTTCTTGAGAATTCAATTATTTTTCCTTTAATTAGAGTTCTTGGTTAATTTGCTTAGTCTTAATCAATTTCTTGTACGCTTAGTCAAGAGGTAAAAGATATATATCTCACTGAGTATACGCTTGGAGACGAGGTGAGGTAATGAATATATTAATAGACGTTTGTTTTGCTAATAAGATTCTGTTGAATTTGATTGACGCTTATTTGATTAAGTTCAATAATGTGAGGAGAATTGAAGGATAATAATCTTAAGAAAACCAAGGAAGAATTTGTAATGAAAGAACTTGAGAGTCAACCTATTCTCTTTATTAATTCTAAATTATCTATTTTAATTTCCTGCTCAACAATCTCAAACATCCCTCTTTAATTTTCTATTATTACTAACTTTTCTTACTGTAGATAAATTTTGAATATTGATTGTCTGAATTTATTATTGGATTTGTTGGAAGACGACTTGGGGTTAACTTTCCCTTATCTATACTATCATATCTTTGGTGTTAGATAGTCTAGCACTATGTTAGGCATTCAACACTGAAATTCTTTTAATTTGCCCATGAAACGACTACGATCAAATTTGGCATCATTGTCGGGGAGTCCAATTTGAGTTTTAGTTTTCAAGTTTCTTATTTATGTACATTTTATTTTTTTTTGTATTCATCTGCTTAATATTTTTTTCCGTATCTAACTTTATTTTTATTTTGTTAGTTACATTTAATTAGTTCTTCAAGCAATAGAGTGATTGCATTAAAAAAATTAAATCTATAAAAAAGATAAAAAAATATTTGAAAAAAAATATAAAATTCAATATTGTTTTATGTTTTTATATTTTATTTGATTTTATTTTGATTTGTCATATTTTATTTCTATCTTTAATTATTGTTTTTATCTTTATTTTTAATTTTGCTATTTTTATTTTTATTCTTAATTTTGGGTGCTATTTTTTTAATTTTTGTTTTTTGTTTTGGTTTTAGCAATTTTAATTTCAATTTTATCTTCATTTTTTTTTCAATTTAAACTTTAGTTTTCTTTCTTTTTAATTTTTAAATATCAATTTTTTTAAGAAAAATTTGTGAAAGTGGTTTAGGAATAACTTTGGCTAGGAAAGACTTAGTGCTTAAGAATGTCTACTTGTGACTCACATCTCTTTTCTGAGAGTTTACTTAATAAACTTTCAACATCTTTTCTTTAAAAAAATAAATAAAATAAATATATTTGATTTTAATCTTTCTAACATGGCTGAAAGAACTTTAAGAGAACTTGTAGCACCAAATATGGCCATTCAGACCTTATGCATAGAATATCCTGATTTAGATGTAGAATGTGAATTGAAATCTGCTTTAATCCATTTTCTGTCGAAGTTTCATGGTCTTGCAGGAGAAGATCCACGTAATCATTTAAAGGAATTTCATATATTTTGCACCACCATGAGACCATCTAGAGTCCCAGAAGAACAGATTAAGTTGAAGGCATTCCCTTTTTCTTTGCAAGATGCAGAAAAAGACTAGTTGTATTATTTGCCACCAAGATCAGTGACCAGTTGGGAGAATCTGAAAATAATGTTCCTAGAGAAATTCTTCCCTGCATCTAGAGTGACTGTCATCCATAAGGAGATATGCGACATTAGACATTTGGAGCGGGAGAGTTTGCATGAATATTAGGAAAGGTTTAAAAGACTCTGTGCAAGTTGTCCTTATCATGAAATCCACGAGCAACTGCTCATCCAGTATTTCTAGAAAGGTTTGATGTTCATGGACAGACAAATGATAAATGCAGCCAGTGAAGGAGCTTTTGTAGACAAGACCCATGTTGCAGCAAGACTTCTGATTGAGAACATGGCTTCCAATAATCAGCAGTTTGGTACCAGAAGCAACTCAATTACCTTATCTAGAGGAGTTCATGAAATCAGTACCTCTCATGTTGCTAATCATAGTAACTAGAGAGCAAGCTAGATGATTTAGCAACATTAGTTAAACAACTAGTTAAGACTCAAGTAGCTGCTAAACTATGTGCAATCTGCACTTCTGCTGACCATCCCACTGATACTTGCCCGGCATTGAATGAAACTGAGGAGAAAACACTAAATCTCCTCAAGCATACACTGCTAACATTTACAATGAAGGTAGATAATCTAATCAACAGATATATGACCATGATTTATCCTCAAACAGATAAAATCCAGGTTAGAGAAATCATCCGGATCTAAGGTGGGAAATTTCAAGTCAACAGCAACAACAACCAGTTTCAACACAAGTTGTTGCTCCTACAAAAAGTGAACCCCTTTTTAGAAGAAATGATGAAACAGCTGATGCAGTCCCAGGCCAACATGGCAAATCAGATTGGTCAATTGGCCACTAGTATAAATCAGATGCAATCTAAGAGTTCTGATAAGCTTTCTTCTCAAATAGTAATCAATCCGCAAAATGTCAGTGCCAATACATTAAGATCAGGTAAAGATCTACAAGCATCTGAACCTGAAGTAGAGTCCACCAAAGTAGACAGTCAACCTGGACTATTTAATTTGTCGAATACCTTTGTTTCAAAAGAATTTATGCTAAAGAGAATTGAGTCATCTACCACTAGTCCTACGAGACCATCTATCCCTATTCCTTTTCCACATAGAGTTGTGCAGAAGAATATAAAGTTGGAAGAGGCTGAAAAGGAGATCCTAGAGACCTTCAGAAAAGTAGAGGTCAACATTCCTCTACTAGATGCCATCAAGCAGATCCCCAAGTATGCCAAATTTCTGAAAGATTTGTGCACTCACAAGAGACATCTAAAAGGTAATGAGAAGGTGAATATGGAAGGAATGTTTCTGCACTTATTGCTAAACATGGGGTTAAAATTCCTGAAAAATGTAAGACCCAGGAACACTTATTATCCCTTACACCATAGGCAATAAGTCGTTTGATAATGCTATGCTTGACTTAGGAGCATCTATTAATGTTATGCCTTTATCTGTTTTCACTTCCTTGTCTCTTAGCCCTTTAAGAACTACAGGCGTTGAAATCCAGTTGGCTAATAGAAGCATACTCATAGAAGATGTGCTTGTGCAAGTTGAAGATCTAATTTTTTCTGCAGATTTTTACATTCTGAACATGGAAGGAGGAAATTCCTACACTAGTGCAGCCACCATCATTTTAGGCAGACCATTTTTAAAGACAGCTCGAACCAAGATTGATGTTCATGCTGATAAACTGACCATGGAATTTGGTGACCATCTAGTGCAATGTAGCATACCATACACTATAAAACAACCAGTCCAAAACTGTTTTCTTCATAAATACACTTACTGGTTTTGAAAATGATAATTTGTTTGAAGATTTTGATTTTTCTGAACTATCCAGTGTTGATAATACTTTCCTTTGTGACTCATGTATTGGTTCATATATTTGCCAAATATGTGTAGAGATAGAAAAATGTATAACTTGTGATGTAGACACTAGTAATACTATACCAGGTTTGACTAACGAGTTAGAATTCACAAGTGCAACCACAACAACTATGCTTAAGGCTAACCCAGCTGATTTGCAGGTATTGAAATTTTTGAACCAGTGTCATCTGTCTAGCTACCACTGAAGGAGTTGGAACCTTTGTTAATCCCTATTTTAACTGATTCTAACACTGATTTTTCCTGTTATTTATGTTGTGATCCATCCATTTGTAGCAAATGTGCTGAAATAAATAAGTTCTTAACCATTCATTTTGAAGATTCTAAAACAGGGTCTGAAATGAAACTATCAGCAAAGCCAAATTACACAGATACCATTGAAAATTATGTTTTAGTTTATGCGGTGCAACAAATTTCATTGGAGGAGAATCATAGGCTCCTTATGATCCATGTAAATGATGACAGTTTAGAAGAGGATGACACTGTTTTCTCATGTTTAAGGTTTCGTAGACATCCTCCTGCACAACCACCACCACCTCGTGAGTAACACCGACTCCATTATCTACCGTACCTAGACCATCTAATCAACCCTTCCACCACCCGTTGCCACCCATAGGTGGTTCCTTACCACATCTTCACCACTCCTCTTCATATCTAGTGAGCTACTCATGGGAGCATATTTTCGACCATATTCGCCCCCTGAAACATTCCATTCTTACCTTGCTGCACTTAGGTTCCTCACAACAGGTGTCCTCCTTATTTCACCAAGGTTCTGTATGCATTTGTTAGACCTTCCAATGAGTATGGGAATAATTCATGTGCCACACTACACAAAGGACCTTAGTTTTTACTGCAAAGGAGATGGTTGAGAAGAGTAGTTGCAATTCTTCTTTTTCTTCAAGCTTGACGAGGGAGTTTTTCTTTCCTTACTTTTATCTTACATGTTTATTTGATTGTTGTTGCATTGAGGACAATGTCTGATTTAAGTGTATTTGCATACCATCATCTTCATTAAATTCATTCACATCATGCCCCACAAACCCAAATGTATCGTTCAACATGTCTTCCATTTGATTTTGAAGTTCTATAAAATCTTCGACCGCATGCACACTTGTAGCATCCACAGACTCAGTTACACTTGGTCCTTCACCATGCAAATACCAAATTTTGTAGTTTTGAGGGAAATATCTACATGTTAAGTGTTCATGAACTACATCCCTTGTTTTCCACTTCTTGAAACCACACTTTGAAATGGACACTTAATGACATGACCATTAGCATGTCTGAATGCAAATTCTAAGAACACATTCAACCCATTTGCATATTCATTGTTGTATTGGGGTCTAGAAATCCACAATTTATCTATTGGCGTGACTATAAAACAAACAACAAAAGGAAAAAGTAATTATCTACGAAGGAGATGATAAAAGGTTCAAAGAAAGGTGTTCTTTTATGCAAAACACTTCATTCCATTCATAGTTAACTATAAACATAGTTAACCAAATCCTACAATTACCAAACTTGTTGTTTGGTAATTTTTTTTAGATCATACATACATACACATCATAATGAAAAAGGCTATTGTTTCTTTAAAGGAAAAGTCCTTAACCTACTCAGATAGTTGGGTCGGGTAAGAATAGATACTATTACTTGTCTAATTTGTTGGGGTCTTAAATTTATACTACATAAGTTAAGAACAAATACATCTTACCATACCCAAGCCATGATTTAAAAAAATAAATAAATAGTGGTAATTATGCATTCAATAGTAATTACAGTAAATAGAGAAAATAAGTTCCAATAAATTACATTTTTTTCCAAATAATACAGTAATATGAATGGAATTTGTGCCTAAAATAAAGTAATATGAATGAAATTACAATTGTGTTAAATAATACAGTAATATGAATGAAAGCTCAAATGACTTGGAGAAATTTTAAATTTGTATTCATTTATAGAAGGAGTTTCATTTTCCTTTTGTACCACTTATTTTCATAGTTATGAACATAATTTTTTGGTTTATAGGCTGTGAATATGCAATTTGTAATTATATTCAAAGGTGTATACCTTTTGTAGAAACAAATTCTTCAATATGAATGGAACTTGTGCCTAAAATATAGTTGTTTTGTATTGCATATATAATGAGTAGTTCTTATTTTGGAAATTATAGGCAAGAAGAGCATTGCGTGCCCTGAGAGGTTTGGTAAGGCTGAAAACCGTAGTGCAGAGGCAATCAGTTAAGAGACAAGCTATTAGCACCCTATGAAGTATGCAAAATCTAGCAAGGTTACAATCTCAAATTCGTGAAAGGAGAATCAAAATGTCTAAAGAGAAGCAAGCTCTTTGGTGCCAACTACACCAGAAGCTGGGTGTTGTTGTAGTAAGCATTATGTGCATATTCTACTCTTCTATTATGAACCATTGTGATTAATGTGCAATTTCTAGATTGAGATTAAGGTATTTGGATAGATAAATTCAACCTCCTTTCTAACTTATATTTACTTGGTTAAATATAACCACAATTAATAAAAGTACACTTTAGTTGATTAAGTCATCACCATTATGTAACAACCAATGTAACTTACACAACAACCACTAACAATTTTAGTTGTTGTTGTAGTGCCCTTCTAGTCCTAGATATTCATGTCCCGATAACCAATCATCACCTCTTTCAAAGGACATTAAAAATCTCACTTTATGCACTCTCCTTTCAATCTAGACATCCCAAATATAAACTCAAAAATAAAAAAAAAATATAAATCCCACTCAGAATATAAGTAGTGTTTATTTGGGTCCCTAAATTCTAAAATTAAATGCTTTTGTCTCTGATTTTTCAAATACCAAAGTTCAGATCCTAAAGTTCAGAAAATATTGTCAATATCGTATCATAACATACAAATAGATACAAGAACCAATTCTTGTGCAACAATCTTAAGCAATAAAGAAAAATACCCCTTTCCTCTTAATAAATCAAGTGAAATAACGAGGGGGGAAACTATAATGATATAGATCATCAATAAATAGAATAAAACACATTAACAGAAATAAAACAAATTTAACACTTTTGTATCATATCCAGATCAATAGATGCACACATGTAATCATCCATAGATGCAAACAGAAATAAAACAGCATATGCAACCACTAATCATCCATACAAGCAAACACATGTAAAAAAAACACACACACAGACCAAATCGATAGTTATAACATATCTTTGTTTTGTAGCGTTTATCAGGTGCAGGGATATTGACTCTTGCCTTCCAATATTTTCAATTAACAAATCAAATCAACTCACGAAAAAATTAGAAGAATTCTTTTGTTAGGCACAAATGAAACTAAGCAACTCAGAAAATCAGAAACTAGAACACTTAGAAAATCACATCAAACATACATCAGTTGTTAGATGAAGTGTCACAGTTAACTTCTTCAACTTGTCGCCAAATATATGCAATCAAATGATAGAAATGGTTAGTGTCAATATGAAGTCGAAACATCACGACTTTCATACAAAATGGAAAACAAAAACGAAAACCTGTAAACATCAAAACGTTCTTACTTATCGTCGTCGGTGAGGGCGGTCGAAGGTCACCGATTTTCGAAAACATTCCAATCGGTTAGGGATACATGACACAAATTTGGAAATGACTGTGTTGAAAGAGTTAGGGTTCGAATGATACAAATTTGTGAATGACTGTGTTGGGAGGGATAGGGTTCAAAACGATACAAACTTGGGATTAAGTGTGTTGGGAAAGTTAGTGTCTATTGATGGATTTGGAAATAGAACGAAATGGGAACAAAAATGAAATGATAGGAACGAAAGGTTTCAATTTCGGAACAAAATGGGAACAAAAATGGATTTACTTTGGTCTTTAGTGGTTTCAGTTTAGAGGGAACGAAGGTGTTGGGGTGTTTTCAGTATGTAGCGTTTTCATTGTGGAGGGAAACATGTATTTTCATTTAACATGAAGGAATGAAAAACTAGGCAACGAAAAAGTGGTTCCATTTAAAAAAAACAATAAAGTGGTTCCATTTACAAAACAACAATTGTAAATATTGTCTTTTAAACTCAAAACGTGACAATCATTAAAGTGTCGACTTATATAATATAATATGACAATTTTTTTGAAATGCTATACAAAAACCATCATCACCACATACACGATTTTTTATAATACCTTAGATTTAGAGATAATAATATTCTAATTTTCTTTCCATTAGTAAAATTACATTATTCTTTATTGTATCTTTTCTTCTTTATTTCATATTTATGTTATTTATGAAATCTTATGAATGGAATATAATTTTTAATTATTTGTAACTTTGGTCCTTAATTTTTTACACAATTTTGAATTTTTTAATTATTCATAACTTTATTCAATTTTTAAGTTCCATCATCCCGTAGTTTTTATATTTAATTTTAAACATGACATAGTGAGATTGGAAGGAGACACGTAATGCTTTTTGGTTTTTATGAAACTGAAAACTGTAGCAGCAACATGAACTTATTACTAAATGTAATTTAAAACTGAAAATTGATCAAAATTACTTATAATTAAAAGTTAAGAAACTAAAATTGTGAATATTGTAAAATAGAGAACCAAAATTACTTGAATAAAAGGTCTTAAATGTATCATAGTGTAGAAGCAGATAAATAACTTTCACGGAGGAAGAGACCAAATTTGTTCAACATCAATTATTTACATTCATCTTCTTCTATTTCCAATGATAAAGTTTGTGCTCATGGCAAACAAGAAGAGCTTGACAGACATATAATCAAGACGAATATGTCTCATTATCGTACAAAATTAAGAGGCTATCCAATCATGGGGGCACTTTGGCCTACATATATGTGACCTAGAATTCTTTGCTTGCCAAGGGTAGATCTGTTTATAAACCTCAAGTCAATGTACTTATGTTTCTCTATATGTGATGGGTATATTAGGGCAAGTGAAGTATTTGATGAAAATTTTTGGTAGAGAGAGAAATATCTTGTACTTGATTTGTTTACTAAAAATCTAACAAACCCATGTGTTAGATTCTTGCCCTATAACTAGGATAAATCTTTACAAGTACTTGTAGATGCACAGCTTTGGAAGTGTATGGAAGAATAGTGTGCACATGAAGCCCTCTACGATTTGCTTTTCCAGATCGCTTCAGCTTTTCCTTCTACACAGCTTAAATTCCTCTTCTCGTTGGCTATAAGTTGCTTAAAAATTAAATTCGTACTTTATTCTATTTGCATAAATATGTATTATGCTTTTATAGCTTTAACCTTCGACAACAATATCAGTGTATACGAATTATATATTATGTTTCACTTCCATCGAATCTCTACTTTGATGGGATATTGATAAATTGTTAGTACTGTTAGAAAATACTCAATCAAGGACGTTAAAAGTTAAAAACATAAAAAATAAACTACAGTATTTTATAAAACTAGTACATCAATTTGTTCGTGAAAGTAGTTTTTTGTTTACATGTATAAAACATAATTACCGAACTACATGAAAGAATATACATAGCTAAAAATTTTACATTATTATTTTTTTCTCAATTAGAATTCTTCCAATAAAATATTTCAGTCTAATAATAAGTACACATTATGCCGATAAACAATGTATATTGTGCAAAAAACTCTGTATTTTGAAAAATCAAAGGCATAATATTAGCTTAAGAAAAGAAAATAAATTTATTGACAACGTTATTTTAAAACGTGAATCCTTGACTTCCAAAAGATTTACATGAGATCTGTGGGGGTTATGATAGTTACCCTTCATATGACTGTTAGCTAATAGGTTAAGCCAATGAGCACTTTATTAACATAAGAATTTTCCAGTTTGACTATAAAGCTCACAATTTGTTACCTTTATCTATTTCTCGACATATACGTGTTTCCGCATATACAAAGAGTTAATAATCTTCTTCTTTGTTATAAAACATGTGTATGTGTGAGAGAGAGATAAAAGAGCTGCAACCAAAACGATGCATTGCTAAAGAAAAAAACAAGTTTGAGTGGTGGGTGAATATAGACAAGGAATCGTACTAATTGCACATTTATGCCTTTCTAACATTTTCCTATGAAATTGCACATTTATGCCTTTCTAACATTTTACTATGAAAAGTAAAGGAAAACATTATACAATTTGCCTTTTTAACCATAGAAATTAAAAAATGGAACATTAATTTTGTGATTATTATCAAAATTTCTACCCTTCTTAATTTTGATAAATAGCAAATTTATATTTAATCATTAACTTTAAATTTAAAAGACCAATTTTAACCATATTCTTCTTCTTACATTCATATGCATTATAATTTGGATTACACCCTAAAATCCTAAATCTAAAAAAAAAAAAAAAAAAAAAAAAAAAAAAAAAAAAAAAAAAAAAAAAAAAAGACATATAGGTTCAAGTGGTCAAAACATATCTCGTCAACTAAAAATGATAAGCTCAAATGAACTAAAGACATTTGGAATCAAGTCTACCACAAACAATTTAGTTACGACATAACTTTAATGTATTTATGGATAGAAGAATGTATCTTGAATTGGAGTTAATTGATGGAATTTTTCTTACCAAAGTAAGTAAAAGGTCTCCCATGAAGGCCTTGAACCCTAGCCCAACATTAATTCTTGTCTGTGTCTAATCGGAAGCACTTTAAATACAACTTTAATATTTACATTGTTTCTTTTGAAATTACTATATTGATTCATTTTTACTGAATTTCAATCTTACTAGAAAGAAGACACACTACCAAATGTTACCAAAGTCGATTAAATTAACGTTAAATATCTCATAAAACATCAAGATTCATTTACTTTCATTGTGTTGCATGATTTGGAGAAGAAATATTATCCCTCAACACGATACGTACTAACAAAAAGACATAGTTTTTTTTATATATAAAAATTATAGTTCAGTTGATTGAATAGTATACAAGCTGTTCTAAATTTGTTCTGTCCTATTTAATTTCTATGAATACGAAAATAAAATATAAATTTATTTCTTTATTATTTTAATTTAAAACTTATTCAAATTGGAAAAAAAATAATTAATTTCCTCCTTTAACTAAGGTCATGTTTTAACACCAATGTTATCAAACCTCAAAAACACATAACCCAATCATTAACTTGCTAATCCGATTTTTTTAATACTAATGTCTGAATTTTCTTCCATTTGTCCAATATTCCATCAAATAGGAACGAAAATTCAAATTCAAACACCACGACAGTATTTTATGTCATTTTGTTCATTAAAAGACAATAAGATAGTAACCCTTATAACATATGGACCGAAATCCTACAAAATTTGAAAAAGGTGACAGGTTTAGAATATGATTGAAAATGAAAAGAGAGATGAAAATTAAAGTACGTAAGTACATACAGAGATTTTATAGATCTCAGTTACACGTTTCGCAAATTCGAGCACGATCCTATATTAGGGGGTTGCTTATTGAAAGTGCATTTTCCTTTTTAGGTACCCACAAAACAAAAACAAAAAAACTATACAATTGTACAAACATTCAATGAATATTAATTCAACATATCTTAGAAAACTAATATTGCACTAATCAGTCAGTCTTCCAACAAGCCAAGTAATAATGATTATAATTCAAAAATATAAAAAAAATACCATTAATTTCATCTATCTAATAAACTCATTTTTAAATCAATTGAAGAGGAGGGCAACCCGAATAAACATAAACACCAAATCAAAAATACCATTAAACAAGACATTTTGAAAATGAAAGTATAACCCAATGTTTTGTAGTCCAAAAATTATTGTATTTGGTGATAAAATGAAGAAAAGAAAAACGACTTTTGTTATGATGAGCACAACGTTTACGCGTTTACAGTTCCCTGAGAGAGAAGATGAGAAAGTAGACACATACAGTTTAATTAGTTTGTTTGTTTTGATATCCATATTCTTAGCTGCCTAATTCTCTATTATAGTCTTGTCCACTTGCTTTGACAACTTGCCTCAACCCACTCTTTTGCACTATCACAATAGCCTATATATTTCAAGCCACAAAAGAAGAAAGACCAACCAAAAACACAACACAAAGCAATTTCCTTTTCTATGCCCCTCTCTCCCTCTTCCATGGCCTCAATCCCACAGTTCTACCCAAACTACACATTCACTACTCACGATCTTTCGGACTTCCCTACCCCACTCATGAGTGCCAACGCCTCAGTTATGGAGAACACCATGTGGGGTGGTCAAGATAGCTTGATTCCCGTGCTTGATATCAATAATGGTGCACTTGATCATATTGTGTCACTGGATTGTGACACCATGGCTTGTGCCAATTGGATGCCCTCCTTTTCTGACCAAGTTGGGGGGCTTTCGGACTTGGCCATTTCGGACTGCAAAATGGGCTTCTATGGAGGGTTTCAGAACTTCAACGGCAGGTACCAGCCTCATGTTGGGGAGTTTGGAGAAGAATGTTGTGGGTTTGTGGAGGATGTTAAGCCACCTGCATATCCTAATGCTGCAAGAGAAAACTGGGTATGCTTCGATTTTGTTGTTGGATTCCTCGTATTGTTTCGTTCATAATAGTGTAGCACATGCCAAGGTGTTACTTAGGCCATGATCATCAATTCGGTTTAAACCCTTTTTCGTATATTATTATAACAGTTTGTTTTTATATACCAATTTTAAACCATAGTGTGTTTCTTTTAAGAGACTTTTCGTATGTTGAAGGTAGAACAGCGAAGTTTCATTTATTCCCCTAACAAAGTTTTCGCTACATGCTTAAGGATAGCTTTTGATCTGGTCATGAATATAATATATTGCAGATACGTGGTTTCATTTTATTGAATGTTGTTTTTGAAATTGATGGCAGGGCCTTCAAGGTAATCAAATGCAAGCAGTTGAAGAGCCTAACATAAAGGTAGGAAGGTACTCAGAAGAAGAGAGGAAAGAAAGAATTCTCCGATATTTGAAGAAAAGAAATCAGAGAAACTTTAACAAAACCATCAAGGTCCTTTTATATTCTCTCTTTCACACAGAGACACACTTATTCATGACTCTCTCTTTTTTTATCTTTCTGCATAATCTGGAATATGGAATTCACTTTCCATTGACCTATTTCCACAGTACGCATGTCGGAAAACCTTAGCTGATAGGCGAGTGAGAGTTAGGGGAAGGTTTGCAAGGAACAATGAGCTTTGTGATGAAGACATGACATCAAAAAAACATGAGAATCATCATCACCACAAAGAAGACTTCTACGGTGGTGATTCAATCCAGTTCCAGGTAACTTTCAATCTATACTGTTAAGATGGATATTAAGAAACCAGAATCCATAGCTGATGACAATGAAATGTCTTTCTATCGAATGAATTATAATGCTCATACACACTTTAGACCATAAGCTAAGAAACTAAATGTTTTAATGACTACACCTTTTATAGTATGCATGTTTTTTTTTACAAAATATTGAATAAAAAATAATTTTTTTAATTTATTTTAAAACATAAAAAATACCCAATACTAAAAATTTGTAAAAAATTATATGGGAGGGCTTCTTTTTCTATTTTCAATATATATCTCCTTACTCTTAATGTCAAAACACATCTAAATAATTAATTTCTAATCTGATTATTGTTATGCATGCAGTTAAAGAATGATGAGGAGGATTGGCTGCAAGAGGCTATGGCAAGTCTAGTTTATTTATCTCATTCTTCACCAGAAGACATGTAACCTAGCATCAATGATTCCACATGGGAAGTTCATGTTAAGCAGATGTGGTTCAAATGAAACAAGTAGTTGAAGGTGAATAGGAGGAGGAGGAGAGAGTTTACCACAGTTAATTAATTTCGAATTGTATGCTAATTTGTTTTGTTTGAGAATTAATTACGTAGGTGTAAAATTTAATTGCATGGGGGTGTAACAAAGCAGAGGATGTAGATTGTTGATGTTAATTTTATAGGCATCTTTGTTAAGGAATTCGATGGGCCTAGTTTGACTGGATACTTGGGTTGATTGAAGGTATAATATTCCACAGAATAGGGACTTTATGTTTGAGTAGACACAAATATTCCGATAAAAATAGCTTACGAGTCACTATCTCTCGAACTGTTTGGAGTCAATTATATCCATTCATGTAATTGTCATCGTGATGATTACTGAAAGCCACTAATCGGAAATTCTAGTTCCCATATATTGATGGATATGTTGGGCTCTCTAAAGGGACGTTTTAGATTTACCTTCAATATTTACATTTACTTTGAATAGGTTAACTTTCCAAAATGTAACAATTAATGAGTTTTTGGTATTTTTTTTACGTATATTCGTTTGTAAATTTAGTTGGAATATCAATTTTAAAAACCATGCAGAAACATGTTATCTTTACAAAAAGAAACATTAAATAGTCAGAAGTAACGAGTTCCCTATTGAAGATAAAATAAAAATAAATATGACCTTTTTGAAGGAAGACGAACAATGAGCAAGCATCTATATATTCCCTTAAGTATTGTTTTTTGAAATATTTTTCTCCATTTTAAATGGAAGGGGAGATATTGATTTTAAAATAATTTCTGTGCATTGAAACATTTATAAATTATTCAACAAAATAATTTAAGCATATACAGAATAGGTAGCATAAGTCTGCAAAATTTACTTAATATTTATCTGTTTACTGTATAAGTTGTGAAAGCCCTCGAATATAACACCTTATGGATAAAAAATATCATTATTTGTTTATTTTTAAATAGAAATTTATTTATTTATTCATTTTTAAGTTACAACATGTGTCATATTAACTACTTTGTATTAACTTAAAGTGAGCTATACATGTTAAAAAAAGTTCTGTCAATTGAGTATATTTTGTACATTGAAGGAGATTGCATGGAAATTAAATTTTGTCAGGGTATCGTATATATATTACCAAAAAAATACATAACAAAGTTAAATAAAAAGAAAATACAAAAGGAAAGATTTGACTGAAATTATGGGTGGTTGTTCATTTACCGTTTCATATTATCGGTGCAGAAAGATGCTTTCATACATGAAGCAAAATAATTCCTGTATTTTGTCGAGCTAGTGCGAGACGTGGTGTGAAAAGAATTAAAGCACAAGTGAATGCAAAAAAAAAAAAAAAAAAAAAAGAAAAAAAAAAAAAAAAAAAAAAAAAAAACTAAGAAAATAGAATTTACA
>Ga0209489_102426_pt1 | contig 38037 bp, 20 predicted proteins | sample SiratrowhiteBW_FD_187527 | JGI IMG/M metagenome (GOLD analysis project Ga0209489, IMG submission 187527) | Root nodule microbial communities of legume samples collected from California, USA - Siratro white BW (SPAdes) (version 2) | ecosystem: Host-associated > Plants > Roots > Nodule | place... | reverse complement strand
GCCGAAAGTAAAAAAAAAAAAGAGTAGAAAGTTTACTATAGATTTAATTGATGTAGTAATATTATAAATTATTAAATAACATAAATAAATATGAATTAAAATTAAAATACCATTAATTATAGAGTTTTTATTTTATAAAATAAAAATGTATAAGTTGCTTTTTTAAATTAAAAATAAATTATATATCTATCCAACTCAAATTTTTAATTTTGAAAGTTGAGTTTAACTTAACTTTGTTTTTATTGAATGATAATAAATAATATTTAGGAATACAACAAAAAAACTCTCTAGGTATATTATGATCGAATATGGATGTTTTTATATTATATTATGCTTTTACTTCTTTTTTTTCTCACCTGTGATTGTTTGTACTAAATAATTTTTTTTTCTTAATCATACAATAAATTTAATTATAATAAATGCTACTTTTTAAAGAATATACTTATTTATGTTGTCTTTCAAAATATTGTTTATGTATTAGTTTATAATAGAAGAAGAATAATCCCATAATATTATAATCTACATAAGACCTTGTGCTTTTATGTAAACCTATGTAATAATTTAATTTGTATGCAATTGTAATTTTTTTAAAGATCATAAATCTTAAAAAAAAAAAAACTCATGATTTTATACAAAGTACATGAGAGAAATTGTAAAATATAATTATGTTACTTTTCTTTTTACTATTTTCATTACACTTACGAGATACAACTTTTCTTCATATCTTTATATATCTTTGTGACAATTCATTGAACCAAACATTAATTTTTAAAATATAGTATGGAACTTCTTCTCTCCATTAACAATACATCAATGCATCCAAAATAGGAAAACAAATTTGACTTGAAAACTCAATTTAAAAAATTATAAAATAAATCAAAATGAAAAATATATTAACAAGGTATAATAACTTAATTTTGATTAAATTTCATTATTTTGAAATTCAATAAACTTAAGTTAGACATGTTAATAGGTTAATAAGTATAATTTAAAAAAATATTATTCATAGGAAGACATCAAAACTCCTTATATAAAAGTATAAATGTTAATAAGTCCATGTATTCAAACACAATATTAGTGAAAAATTGATAATTATAAACAGTAAAACTAATTTGACTTATTAACTCAGTCTAAATAATTTATAAAACAAAAAAAATTAATTAATTTTAATTCAACCCAAATAATTAATAATTCAATAAATTTAAACTAGACTGGTATATCGGTTTTATAACCTAAAAAAGTTATTATCTTGTATATATTTGAACTAAATATTTAACCTTTCTAGGTTTGTGAAAAATTTATATTTATAACAACCATAATTTTTATACATCATGTTTTTTTTTTTCTTTAACAACCCTAAACATGCATTTATAATGCGTGGAAAATTTGTACTAGCTCAAACTCCCAATATTATTATCATCTTTAGTGGAAGTAAATAATTTATCTTAGTTTTGAGAAAAGTTGAAAATGATTAATTATGATATTATGTTGGTTTAAATAGAACTGACTTGTTTACAGATATTATTATCATTTTGTGCCAAATTAAACATGCCCAGACAAATATATATTATTACCATTTTGTGTCAAAATAAACATGCACACACGTTTTTTTCAATTTGTAAGAGGTTTGATATTTTTTATTTTTATTTTTATATAATAGAAAATATTTGACAACTTCTATAATTTATAATACATGACAACTTTTATAATTTTACAAATTACTACATCATTCACTTGATTTTATTATATGATTTGATTTTATAGTGATATATAATTACCAGAGTGTAAAAATTGATTGACTCTTCTACATTGATGAAAAGTAATAGTATTTATAAAGAAGGTAAAAAAAATTTATAGGAAAATCAGAGGTAATAAATGTTGTGAGTTTATATAGTGGGATTATAATTGTCAGTTTCCTTGTTTAGAGTGTGGTTGTAAATGTATCGACACTTGGTGTTATTGTCCAGTAAACTCTCCTTCTTTCAGTAACAATAACCTCACTTACACATTGAATTCAGGTAGATATTCTTATAAAGAATTGATATGAAATTCAAAGGCAAAAAAATGTCATACTGACCATAATTGTCAGTTTCTTTGTTCAGATTATGATTGCAATTGTGTTGACACTTAGTATTTTTACCTAGAAAAGCCTGTTATTTCACCAACAATAAATTCAATCATTGAACTCAGACAGAGATTCTTACAAGAGTTATGCTGTCACATTGACTATAATTGTCAGTTTCTTTATTCATACTGTAGTTACAAATGTGTTGACACTTGGCGTTCTTACCTAGAAAACACAATATTAGTAAAAAAAAATTAATAATTATAATTGTAAATAGTAAAACAAATTTGACTTGAAAACTCAGTTTCAAATATTTATAAAATAAATCAAAATGAAAAATATATAAATAGAATATAATAGCTTAATTTTGATTTAATCCAATTAATTCACAATTTAATAAACTTAAACTAAACATGTTAATAGCTTACTAATTATAATCTAAAGAACTATTATTTATATGAAGACAACAAAACTCCCTATATAGAGTATAAATGATTATGATTATTTTTATAATAAATTAATTTTATTTAACCGCCATGTCTTAATTATATAATCAACTTTAATTACAACAGACAAACCATACATCTAGTACATCCTCATCAACATGCAAACCGTAGGGTGGTATATCCTCCTGATCAACAGACATGCAAATCGTATATCAAGTATATCCTAGTTAACATGCTGATTTGAAACGCATTTTGCATGTGCATGCATATATATTGAATTATAATATAAAAAAAGTGGTTATCCAATATCATAATCTACACATGATTTTATACAAAAAACATGAGAAAAGTTATAAGACACAATCATATCATATTTTATTTTAACCATTTTCGTCACACTTTCCAGAGACAATTTTTCTCTCATTGTCATTTTCATATATTTTTGTGATAATTAATTAAATCAAAATATAAAGAGTAAAAATATAAAATGCACCTTGTTTTACCCATTTACATCAATGTAATCAAACACAATACTAGTGAAAAAATTTGATAATTATAAATATTAAAACCAATTTGACTTATTAACTCAACTTAAATAATTTATAAATGCTTGAGTTTGTGTTGTTACACTGACCATGATTGTCAGTTTATTTGTTTAGATTGTGGTTGCAAATCTGTTGACACTTGGTGTTCTTACCTAGAAAAGCCTCCATATTTCACCAACAATAAATTCAATCATTTAACTCAGATAGAGATTCTTACCAGAGTTATGTTGTCATACTGACTAGTAGTCAGTTTCTTTATTCATGTTGTAGTTACAAATGTGTTGATACTTAGTGTTCTTACCAAGAAAACACAATATTAGTGAAAAAATTAATAATTATAATTATAGATAGTAAAACAAATTTGACTTGAAAACTCATTTTAAAATATTTATAAAATAAATCAAAATAAAAAATATATAAATAAAATATAATAGCTTAATTTTGATTCGATCCAATTAATTTGCAATTTAATAAACTTAAACTAAACATGTTAATAGCTTACTAATTATAATCTAAATTAATATTATTTATAGGGAGACAACAAAATTCCCTATGTAGAGTATAAATGATTGTGATTATTTTTTATAATAAATTAAGTTTGTTTTTTTACTAACCGCGTGTCTTAATTATACAATCAACTTTAATTACAAACCGGATATATCTCCATCAACAATCAACTTTAATTACAACAGACAAACCGTATATTCGGTATCAACATGCAATATACATTGAATTGTAATAGAAGAAGAGTGTTATCCAATTTTATAATCACATTATGTAAATAATGCAACAATTCAATTTCTATGTAATTGTAATTTTTTATAGTAAAAAACCTTTTAAAAAAACTTATGATTTTATATGAAGGACATGAAAAAAATTTGCAAAACACAATTATATCACCTTCCTTTTTACCATTTTCATTACATTTCTAGAAAACAATTTTTCTCTCATTGGTATCTTTTCATATATTTTATATTTTTGTGATAACTAATTGAACAAAATAACTAATTGAACCAATTTTTTATATATTTTTATGATAACTAATTGAACCAAATATGAAGAGTAAGAATATTGTGGAAAGTTTTTTACCCATTAATACATCAATGTTGAAACACAATATTAATAAAAAAAATATAACTATAAATAGTAAAACAAACTTGATTTACTAACTTAGTCTATTCATTTAGTAAATCAAAATAGTTGAAAATGGTTAATTATGCAATAATGTTATTTTAAATAGAATTAAATTGTTTCTTGTATCAAATTGAACATGGATACAATTGTTTTTTCAATTTCTATTTTATTTTCACATGATAAAAAAATATGTGACAACTTCTATAATTTATAACACATGACAACTTTTATAGTTTTACAAATTATTACATCATCACTTGATTTTGTAAGATGATGAAATTTTAGGGTGATATATAATGACCAAAAAGACTGTAAAAATTGGTTCACTGTTGTACATTGATGAAAATAACAGTCTCTATAGAGAAGGTATAAACCCTAGAAATGTTTGATCAAAATTTTTTCATTGTTTTTGTCATTTACTATTGATTATTGCAATAAATAAGAAAGAGGTTAAGGTTTGGCAGTTCAAGATAAAAAAAAAAGAGGAAAAGAAACTGAGAAAGAGATTTACGAGTTTACAATACAGATACGGTCCCATCCCTGTCTTTCCCTTTTCTCTTTCTCAAGTTTCTCTCTCTTCGCTCTTTCTCTCTCTCCTCTTTCGCTCTAATCTCACTTCCTTCCTTGATCTCTTCCCAACAAAGATTTTCTCCGAAATCGGAAGCACAATGGTTCAAACTCAAACCCCTAACTCGCTGCCGTGTCACTCAGCGCCGACTCTCCGATGATCATGGAGCTCTCCGATTCCACCGGCGGCGACCGCAACCTCAACGCGCCGCCGCCGCCTCAGCACAACAACCACCACCAGGACGCTCGCTCAGGCCTTGGAATCGACCTTAACGAGATCCCTTCGCCTTCCTCCTTGTTCGTCGAAACCCTACCGGACTCCGTCACTGTCGACGTCGTCCGCTCCTATCACGAGAACCCCGGGCCGCCGCCGGGAGGCCCTGCCGCCCTCCCCAGCGGTGGCCTCGCTCCTTGCGCTGCATGCTCCAAACCCTGCCCCGCCGCCGCCGGGAGCCACCACCACCTCGTCGTGTGCGACGGTTGCGAGCGCGGCTTCCACCTTGCATGCGCCGGAATCCGCGGTGGAGGACGCCAGGCCGCGAGCCTCGAGGAGTGGGTTTGCGGTGAGTGCGTCGCATCCGGAGTGAAGAGCAAGCGGTGGCCGTTGGGAGTGAAGCAGCTTCTCGATATCAACGCTCCGCCACCGAGCGAAGCCGAAGGCGACGGCGTCGGCGACGGAGACACGCAGGATTTGAGGTAAGGAAAAAACTGTTGTGCTCTCCTTCTCTTGTCATTGTTATGTACTATGAAATGTATGTTTATTGTCTTGTGTTCTCAGCTAGCTTTGCATGCTCTACGGTGTGGCGTGAAGCTAATCCCTTTTGTGAGGTTTTTCAGTGAGGTTGTTGGGAATGAGTTGTTTTGAAAGAAGGAAGATGTTTTAAGTGTGGTGAGATCAATGTGGGTGGTTTAGCGTCTGGTTGTTGTGCTGACGATGTGTTTTTCTCTTTTTCAGTTCATACTGTGTTATTATGTTTTCGAAATTTGGAGTGTGTTATATTAGGAGTATCGTTTTTTTATTTCTTTACGAAAAATGGTGACTTTTGTAAAAAGAGTGTAGTGAGATTTTGGGAAACTAAGGTATTTATTTGGCTGGAATATATGGTAGATGGTAGAATATGTGACTGTGAGTAGTTAGTGAAAAAAATCACTTTTTGCTTTGAAGCTATGTATGCGAATAGGTTCCTTTTTCATACTAAACCTCGGATAATTGTTTTAGTTTTTGTGATAAGTGGCAATGCACTTTGTTTATGGTATCAAAAAGAAGCAAAAACACGATTTGCATGGGGAGGAATAGGTGACTTGGGGGAATTGAACTGCCCACATTGTTAACACATGCGGCATTGTTGTGTCTGGGGCCGGTGCCAGTTGAGCTATATTTAACGTCTGTAATAGCTGCATGGTTGCTACTGCATTTTCAACTTTCCGCTTCCAAAAATGATTTGACCTCTTTCCAATAACCTCTTCACTAGAACACTACCAAAAAATTTCCAAGCTCTCCTCCCCCTCGCAAGAAAGGAAATACCAATGTTGTTAAAGTCACTATTTAGACTGCAAGGTCTTAGAGTCTTTGTGCTTTGTCTTGCACCTGAGTTGCAAATAGGTAAGATTTGGGTTGTTGGATCAAACGCTTACCAATGTTAGAGCACAACTTTTTTTACTTAAGAGCATATAAGCTCAAACTACATGATTTAGTTGTGACTTTACCCATTGAATCTCCATTACAAAACAATTAATGCACCTCTCTACAATCTTGAAATTGGAGATTTGTTGATTTTACAATCCTGTTCACATAAACCTGGAATTAACTCACTATGTTCTCTAAATTGCAATATTTGCTTTCTGAAACAGACCCCATCTCCTTCATTTATGTTTTAGGGTTTTTGAAGTTTAGAAAATATCTGTGAAGTTAGTATAGTTTTTCTCTTCATGGAAAATGCTAACTTCTATAAGATGTTATGTGAAACTTCTGAAAATTGAGGTAGAATATGCAAGTGTGAGAAGTTACATCGAAAATCACTTTTTTCTTTGATTTTATATGTATTTTTAGTGGATTCCTTTTTGGCCGTATACCTGGTTAGCTGTTTAATTATTTTTATAAATAACAATGCTCATTAGTTTTAGTACAAAAGAGAAGCAATTACCTACATATCGCGAGGAGAATCGAACCCCTTCCTTTGTCATCAAGTCACACTCGGGGTGGTGCCAATTTAGCTACGAACTTTTGTTTTATATGGTTTTCAACGTTTTGTTATAATTGCATGGTTGCCGCCACATTTTGTACTTTCTGTTTTCAAAAAAGGTTCGGGAACATCTAAATTAAAACACAACCAAACAAGTTTCAATTATCTGCCAATCCCCACACCGTAATTTTGAATGTGGGAAATACGGTGATGAAATGCAGTTCTGCATTCCTTTTTTCATCTTTGGTGTAATATTTGTTGGACAATACGGTACAATTGTAATCAGAAAGGAATGTCATGGTATTATTGTTCCTTTGTTAGCTGGAAGAGACTGTGCTAATACAAAACAGGAATTCAAGTAAGATATTGTGGACATTTAATGGTAAGATTGGTTTGGGGGACGGAAATGGAATTATAGTTGACAATTTTAATTCCAAATTTGTTTGAGCTTAAATTGGTTTGGAGTAATAAATTCTACGGTTTTGAATAGTGTGTGATTAGGCTGTTATAGTGTTGTCGTGCCACAGCACAGCCCCATACTGTTTCTTTGAGGCCTTGAGGAGAGTAGTTCAGTGTCTGAGTTCTTGAGGTGTAAGTTGCAGCTGCCAGCTCAGCTACTATTCTTTCCAGTATGAAAACCCCTTTTCTGGCCCTTGAACGATGTCGTATGGCGCTGAATAAGAGGACCAATTATTGCCCAATATATTCTGAAGGCTTAAATAATACGCTATCCTCGTATTCTCCTCTCTTCGATACTGACCTACAGCTCTTTTCTGTGTTTCTGGCCAACCCATTGCACTCTGGTGAATTTTTTGGCCAACTATGGTGGAACTCTGGCACGCCGATCTGTGGTCTCTACTCTGTTCAAATCTTTTGGAATCTGTTATGTTCATGTCAAAGAGGGGTCTCTGTTCTGTTCTATTTTTTAGTATGACGATGTTTTGCTTTCTCTTTCTTTCAGTGTTCTGTTTGGATGGGTACCTTATGTTCTCCTTTCTTGCTGTACATTTTTCTCTCAATTTTCATATTCCTGTCTTGTTATTAGTGATTTTAATTCCCAGGTGTGAATATTGGAATTTTTTAGGGTGTTGGTTAAGATTTAGAAAGGGTTTTGGGCTAGTTATTTTGTAATTCCATGGAATTTGAAATGGAGGAATCATTATATTTAGGCTTGAAAGTTAGAATTAATCACTCAAAATCTGATTCCAATTCTAGATGCTATACTAGCATTTAAGAGTTTTGCTTTCACACGGAAAATCTTCATACATGTTTTCATATGTTTCTCCAAAACACTACTAGTTCTTTGAAGTACCTGAATGACCATTGCAAAACACAGTTGTCAATTGTGTCATATGTCAGAGTGGAGTGGCCTTGGGCTGCAATGGGATTCAGATAGCTGAGTAATTTTCTATAGCTGACATTGTGGCCTGAATAGTGGTGCTGCCATGATATAGGCTTGAAAAACCCATTTTTACACCCTAAACAACATTGATTAGTTTCATTTTTTTGGTTGAAATTGTAATTTTGCACACGCTTTCTTATGCATTTTTGCTTCAGCAATGTAATAGGATTTGAAACCCATCTTTATTATCATTGCGCAAAACGTTACCCTTACCCCTGTTTCGTCACAATTTAAAGGACTATTTTTTTTTTTTTATTTAAAAACTTTATTACTGATATGTTTTCGGAAACTTGCCTGATTAATTGTGAGATTATATTGTTGTAATCCTTGTTACCAGTTCCATTTATGTCTTTTGATTTATTGATGCAGTACTTTATGCTTCCTGATCTGAGTTGTTTTTTATCTGGTTACTTTTATGTTTATTTTGGTGGTCTTAGAAAGCACACTCTGGGTGATAATTATTTTGGTGCCAATCCATTTGTTGCCCCTGTGACGTATTCAAACTTTTACAATGGAAATGCTACTGGCTTACAAAAGGCTTCTGGAGGTTTGACACATGCTGACAGAGTTGGTTTTGAGGATATATTGAATCATACTCAATCAATTACTAGAAGATTTGAGGAGGTATGTACAGATTTCCCTCTTAGAATTCATAGTAGTAGTAACAATACGGCTATTATAATACCATCTCGGAGTCCAAATGAGATATTTTTGCAGGCTCTTAAAGATTTTATATCTGAACGACGTGGTGTACTAGAGGAAGGTTGGAGAGTGGAATTTAGACAATCAGTGAGCAGCTCTGAACTATATGCAGTTTACTGTGCACCTGATGGAAAGATATTTGATTCTGTGTATGAAGTAGCTTGTTATTTGGGGCTAATGTCTGGCCTCAACTCTGTTGAATCTGAACTAAGAAATGAGAGGTCTCTCGTGTCTTTAAGTGGGTCTCTGTCTAGAAAAAAAAAGTCAACAAGATCTGCTGTGGTCAATGGTGTTGTGGAAAAACGGGGAACCGTGATGAATAGTAATGGTAAGGATCCTTTTTCTGAAGGTTTAAATGTGGAATTTGCTACTACTAGGGGGAATATCCCAAAACCCTCTGAAAGTGGAAGAAAAGATGATGGACACTCCTGCCCTCCGCAATTTGAGGTAAGTGAATCTAATTCATATTTCCTGATTTTTTTTGTGAAGCTGGTTTCTTACTATTAGTTTTCCCCAATATAATTTAGAATTTAGAGGGAATTATTATAGTGAATCTGAAATTTATTGTTTCTGCCTGGCTTTTCTGTTTTTTATATTTCAGGATGAACTTCCTCTACAGTTCAAGGACTTCTTTGTTCTTTCATTGGGGAAAGTTGATGTGAGACCATCATATTATGATGTTAATCATATCTATCCTGTAGGTTTTAAATCTTGTTGGCATGACAAGATTACTGGTTCTCTATTCACATGTGAAGTTTTGGAGGGTGGTGATTCTGGACCTATATTTAGGATCCGAAGGTGTTCCTGTTCAGAATTTCCGGTTCCAGTTGGGTCAACCATCCTTTCAATGTCAAAGTTTTGTCAACTTGTGTGTCAAGCCAATGAAGGTGAGAGAAAAACTAATGGTAGTATGGATTTGGATGAAGGTGAAAGTATCCAGATGATGCTTCAAGACCCTTGTGTACCAACTGAAAATGATATCCTAAGTTGCTCTGCAAACTTCTCAATTAAGGATACTCATATATCAGATGTATTTCGCCCTGTGACTGGTTCAGTTCAAGATAATCCTATAAATTCGTTAGCTGGTAACTTGGAGTGTAATGATGGAATTGGTGAGATTTTGGTGGAAGAACGGTCATCATGTTCTGCATGGAGAGTTATTTCTCAGAAGTTAGTTAATGTTTGCAAGGATATCTGCAAACAGAAAGGAACTCTCAAGTTCTATTGTAACCATGTTAAGAATGAAACATGCTTACATCAATGGGATTTAGGGAACGTAAAACATGATACAAACTTTACTTCGTTGGATAAATTTTGCGGTTCCCTCAGTTCAGTTGGCATCCCTGATGTAATTTATGCAGACAGTGATCTGGAAGGTATCTCAGAGGCTTTGAGAAAAAGGTTGGAGCAGGATAGGTTTGGATTGGATGTTGAATTTGTTCAAGAGGTATTGGAACAGCTTCCTGGTGTTGAATCTCTGCAGTATGAACTTTTAAATTATAGGGATAACTGCTCGTCATTGCCAACAGTAGGGAATGGTTTCTTAGTTGTTGAATGGAGAGATGGATCAAAATATCAGGAAGAAGCACTTCAAGGTTTATATAAGAGGTCCAAAAAGGCAAGTTTGACTGAAAAAATCTTTAAGGATGGTCGTCGTCCACCACTTGGGAAACCTTTATGCTCTAGGGCTCCTGGCGAGCTTATTGGTGACATTTTTCAGGTATTTTTTTTTTCATGCCAACAGTGAATCTGAAATGTCTTTTGTTAGCCTTTTACATTTGTTGGCCTTATTTTTATTTGCTATGATATAGTCTTTACATATTTCTGCTTTTGTCTTCTAGGCTTGGGAGCTTTTAGAGCGATTTAACGAAGTTCTGGACCTGAAAGAACCATTGTCATTAGATGATCTTGAGAAGGAACTAATTAACCCTTGGTTTGAGGGATTGGATTTTCTTGAGAAATCTGAGAGGGACATGGATGAAAGTCAAGTTTTGATTTCCCAAGGAACTGATGGTAATTGTAGATCATTGTCCCCAAGAGGTGAAACTGGTCCATCAAGTTCCATGGAAAGTTCTCGTGCATTTATTCAAATGGAAACAGAAGCAATGAAAGAGGCCGCTCAAGTTAAGCTTGCATCTGTCACTTATGCCAGATGCTTTGGTGTAACTTTGACCAAGGCTCATAATTCATTGCTGAGAGTGCTAATAGGTGAATTGCTATCAAGGGTGGCTGTCCTGGTGGATCCAAATTCTGAACCTGGAGAAACACGAGCAAGGCGGGGAAGAAGGAAAGATATGGATAGTGGTGTTCCAGCTAAACGAACCAAGCTCAACATGCTTCCTATTAATGAATTGACCTGGCCAGAATTAGCTCGTAGATATATCTTAGCTTTTTTAACAATGGATGGCAACCTTGAGTCTGCAGAAATTACTGCCCGCGAAAGTGGTAAAGTATTTCGCTGCTTACGAGGTGATGGTGGTTTGCTGTGTGGTTCTCTTACCGGTGTGGCTGGGATGGAAGCAGATGCACAGGTGAGCATTGCTTTTGTCTTTAATACAATGAGTAAAGGGTTTTATCTTCATTCTGGCTAATATTTAGATACTTACCCATTTGCTTCACAGTGCTAGTATGTGGGACCTTGATATAATGTTATTTGGCATTCGGGCTAACTTCTAAGTTACAGGATTTCATGGTTTCCAAAACATGATAGTAGATTGCAAGACAATCACTTTAGGTGTAATAATTTCTAGAAGTTTAGCTGATTGGTGGTATTTTCGGCCCAGGCGATAGTCTTTTTTACCCCTCAGAACTTGATACTTTGGGTGGGGTCTAATGACCACTTTCGATTTTATTCCTTTACTTGGCCTTTTCATGAAACTGGAGAATTTGTTTTTTCTAGCTAATGGAAATTCAGTTTTCTTTTTAAAGTATTTTTCTTATGTCATATCATGTCTTAAGATTTACTATTTTGCTTCTGGTTATCTTTTCTAGACTACAATTTAAGTTGTCAACCTGAAAAGAATGATGGAAATAACACTGAAAAGTTTTTTTATTTGGCTATCAGCTGCTTGCAGAGGCTACAAAGAAAATTTTTGGTTCTTTGAGCAGAGAAAGTGATGTACTAACCATGGAAGAAGAAGAGTCTGATGCAAAGGGTGCTTCTGAGAAAAATTTGACAAATGATGGTAATGTTCCTGAATGGGCTCAAATGCTAGAACCTGTCAGAAAGCTACCAACAAATGTAGGCACTCGGATCAGGAAGTGTGTTTATGATGCTCTGGGTAAGGATCCACCAGAATGGGCAAAGAAAAAACTGGAACATTCAATCAGTAAGGAAGTGTACAAGGGCAATGCTTCTGGACCAACAAAGGTGCTTCTCAGTGGCACCTGTCTTTTAGTTTGTGTATATATTTTTGGGGTTGCATGTGATATAACATGAACATGGCCAAAACTATGGTAAAATCACTATTTTGGTTGCAATGATAAAACTGTTAGTATGAAAGTTTCTTGACCATTAGATCAGATATCTGACCAAAAACTTTTTCATAGAATTCAATGGTCCAGGAACTGTCTGCTACTACTTGCACTGGTTGATGGTTTCCCCATAGAGTTTTGCCTGATTTATTATTGTTGACGTTTCTAATTTTTGGTGCATTGTCATCTCTTTTAACAGGCAAGCCATCTTATAATTTATAGTTTCCACAATACATGTGTAATGTAAAACTGTATCTATCTCAGTTTACCCCCTGTTAATGTTACTTATTACAACATGCAAGTCACACCCACACAGTTTCTCACTCAATGTATGATGACAAAACTAGTTATTCTCAATGATACTATGTGGTAGTTCATTTGAATAAAATGAACGTTTATTCGTTTTGGTTGACAAAACATGAATCCTTAATTCAACGTTATTCTTGTTTAAAAACAGAAAGCAGTTCTTTCAGTGTTGGCTGTTGTTGCGGGTGAAGGACTGCAATCAAATCCCAGTAAGGGACTGAAAAGGAAGATTGTTATATCAATTTCTGACATTATAATGAAACGATGTCGCATTGTATTACGCCGTGCTGCTGCTGCGGATGATTCCAAGGTTTTTTGCAATTTGCTGGGAAGAAAATTGATAAATTCTTCAGATAATGATGACGAGGGGCTTCTTGGATCTCCAGCCATGGTGGCTCGCCCTCTAGATTTCCGCACTATTGACCTAAGATTAGCTGCTGGAGCGTATGGTGGATCTCATGAAGCTTTTCTTGAGGATGTTCGCGAGGTCAGTGTGTTATCAAACTCTGATTGCTTGACGAATCGGTCTTTTATTTTGTTTTTATTTTAGATTACTACCACCATTTAGACCCATTTTGTGTCTCTGTAAAGCTTGTTGCAAATACACTTTTATGATTGCTTGTGCACCATTTTAGTCTCTGGCTCAAGGGGCATCATGATTGGTGTCCCAATGCTCTCATTCATATACTGGTCTCTAATATGTTTTCTAGAAGGTGCATAGTCACTATTTCAATGCTTATTTATGACTTGTGTGGAGGCACTAAACTGTTGATTTGATGGTGCAGCTGTGGAACAATGTTCGTGTTGCTTTTGCGGATCAACCTGATTTACTAGAACTGGCTGAAAAGTTATCCCTAAACTTTGAATCACTATATAATGAGGAGGTTGGTAGCTTGTTTGTGTCTACATCAGTACATTTAATCTTGTGCTTTCTTGTTAATCCAACATTTTAATTTCCTCCTTGGGTACAGGTTGTCACCAATGTCCAAAAATTTTTGGAGTATGCTAAACTGGAATGCTTAACTGCAGAAATGAGAAAGGAAGTTGAAGATTTTATTGAGTCAATGAAAGAGACTCCAAAGGCCCCTTGGGATGAGGGAGTCTGTAAAGTATGTGGCATTGATAGGGATGATGATAGTGTTTTACTATGTGATACTTGTGATGCTGAGTACCATACATATTGCTTAAATCCTCCCCTTGCAAGGATCCCTGAGGGAAACTGGTACTGTCCTTCCTGTGTTGATGGTAAACATGCAACTCAAGATGTTACAGAACGTACACAGGTTACTGGCAAACGCAGAAGTAAAAAATTCCAGGGTGAAGTTAATTCTCTTTACTTGGAATCCCTTACGCATTTATCAACTGTAATTGAAGAAAAAGAATACTGGGAGCACAGCTTGGGCGAGGTTTGTTGATGCACATCTATTTGTTACCTTTTTGTTTACAATATAGCTAATTCATATAATCATTCTTGGTAGAATGACATGATTGTCTCATTTTTGAACTTCATATTTGTTGTATCTTTCTTGAAAGTGTTTTGTTGGTAATTGCATAGTGCTGGTATTTGCTTCCCATTCTGTTGCCAACTGAAAATGGATCTTAATGGGGTTCTATCTTGCATTAACGATATCTTATCCTGATCTATAGTTGCAAGATTTTCATTTGTTACCGGATTTCTTTTGCCATTGCTCATTTTATTGTATGTGTATAAAAGGTTTCCCATCAAAATATTGCTTTTACAGGCAAAGACTCCTTTTTCTTGTTTTGAGCTCATTTTCATAGTGCTTGAAGCATAGAATGCCCTGTGGTTAGCAACTTGCAACTTGAGTTGTGATTGATAATGTATTTCTGAAACTGTAGAACTCTTTTCTGTGTTTGTGTTTGATTTGTTTTTATTTTAAATGGTTGCAGAGAACTTTCCTTCTCAAATTTTTATGTGATGAGTTGCTTAACTCTTCCATGATACGCCAGCACCTTGAGCAATGTTCAGAGCTGTCAGCCGAGTTACATCAAAAATTGCGTGCACATTCTGTAGAGTGGAAAAACCTGAAAGCTAGAGAGGACATTTTATCCACAAAAGCAGCTAAAATTGATACTTTCTCATTAAATACTGCAGGAGAAGTTGGTCTTAGGGAAGGGGTTACTACTTTATTAACAAATACTGGTAAATGTCTGGTTCAGCCACATACTGCAGTTGACAATCCTAGTAATTTTGGGGTATTTGTTGATAGTCTGCCTTCAGAAGAGACCGCCAAGGAGAAATATAGGTTGGATAGTGTAGATAAAAGCATGTCTGTGACAAACTCAGATTCTGATAGCCAAAATATGAATTCCTTAGATGTAGAGGGACAATTTAGAAATGTCTCTGGTGCTGTGGAGTCTCAATGTACTGATAAATCCCCCAAATCTTTTCCATCACCAAATATGTCTCAAGAAATAAAGTGTTCTGGTGGAGCAGCTCATGCCCAGGGTAACCATCAGAAATCTGAGGGAAGGGACATATCTACACCTGTGACATGCCAGCCAGGTGGGGTGCCAGTTGATGTTTCACATGTCGCTTTGAATGAGTCAGAACCCTATCACCTTGAGCTCAATGCCATCAAGCGTGATATTTCATTATTGCAGGACTCCATAACTAGTGTAGTATCACAGCTGCTGAGGCTCTCTGTTCGCCGGGAGTTTTTGGGCATTGATTCCATTGGACGATTGTATTGGGCTTCAACTTTGCCTGGAGGACGTTCAGGTATAGTTGTTGATGCAAGTGCTGCACTGCTGCATGGACGAGGAATGTCATTTAGCAGAGACTGTGTGGAGAAGTTTTCTGTTCTGCAGCATTGTTCACTGTCTGAGAAGGATTCCTCTCCTTTCATGTCTCAGCTTAGAAATGCTTTGGCCAATAGTTCACCATGGATTGCTTATGAAACTGATGCTGAAATTGAAGAGCTCTTAGGTTGGCTGGACGATAGTGACACTAAAGAAAAGGAACTGAAAGATTCCATTATGCAGGGGCCAAGATCAAGATTCCAAGAGTTCCTTAATACACAGACTGTAGAGCAGGTTGAGGACCAAGGACCTATTTCTATGCCCAGAAATAGAGAGAAAACAATATCTAATTCTCTTGTTACAAAGGCGACTTCCTTGCTGGAAACGAAATATGGTCCCTTCTTTGAATGGGATATTGACACATCGAAGAAGCAAGATAAAAAGTCCAGAACAACTAATGATGAAAAGTTGTTTAGGTGTGAGTGCCTAGAACCCATATGGTCCGATAGGAGACACTGCACATATTGTCACAAAACTGTTTTGAGTGATGTTGAATTTGATGGACACAATGATGGCAAGTGTAATGCGGGTCTTCCGGTTGCAGAGAAGAATAGGAACAAAATTGGATCTTCTAAAGGAAAAGGGAACTTAAGATGTGATACCTCACGAGAGAAATTCAGAGCTGATGCAGAAACAGCTGGAACCAAAGTTGGTGGTTGTTCTAAGCTAAGCTCAAGATTGATTAAATTTTCAAATGAAGAATCCACATGCCCATTTAATTTTGAAGATATATGTTCCAGGTTTGAGACAAGTGAATCCAACAAAGAACTTGTCAGAGAAATAGGTCTTATTGGTTCGGATGGTAACCCATCTTTTGTTCCTTCTGTATCTCCTTTTGTTAGGGAGTATACACTATTCTCAACTCCAAAGGATGATGAAATTATTGGTGTTTTGTCCAAACCAACGGAAAGCCGTGGTTCTCAGGGAAACACTGATGGAGCTGGTGCATGTCTTGAGCATAATTCAGGCATTTCTACTGGTAGGTTAGGTGCCAATGAAATCAATAAATCCAATAGATCATCCTCGGGAGAACAAGGAGATGGAAAATTCTCTTTTTGTGGTCCTGCTTCAGATATGCGAGTCGATGGCTGCTGTGTGGTTCCTTTGTCGTCATTGAAACCATTAGTTGGAAAGTTTTCTCATATTTTGAGGCAACTGAAGATTAATCTGCTTGATATGGATGCTGCACTCCCGGCATCTGCTCTGAGACCATCAAAGGGGGAGTCTGACAGAAGACAGGCTTGGCGTGCATTTGTGAAATCTGCAGAGACTATATATGAGGTTTGTCATATTTCTATGGCTCTGGCACACAGTTATCCATTAACAGGCATTGCCAACTCCACATGTTTCTCATTCTTTTAGTTTCTGTACTGCAACTTACCTTACTGAGATACTTTTTTATTCTTGATAGAAAACTATCTGTGGACTTATTAATGCCACTTAGCTCTAACTCCGATATCTTTGAAAAGCAGCTGTTTAATGTTAATGAATTTCGTGAACAACTTTTATACTATATTACTAGTTCAAGCGGTTAGTGATGATGTAAATGTATGTTTGTTAAATTTAGCTTCCTTCCTTTTTTCAGATGATTCAAGCGACATTTACCCTGGAAGATATGATTAAGACGGAGTACTTGAGGAATGACTGGTGGTACTGGTCATCGTTCTCAGCTGCTGCCAAAACTTCTACTCTACCTTCCCTTGCCCTTCGCATATACTCTCTTGATTTAGCCATTATATACGAGAAAACGCCCAATTCAAGTTTTACTGACAGCTCTGAACCTTCTGGCACAGCAGAAACGAGACCACCGACGAATGTGGATGCAGAGAAATCCAAAGGAAGCCGGAAGTCAAACAGGAAAAGGAAGGAATCAGATAGTTGATCTTATACTTGTATTTCAGAAAATCAGATATCTGGTCAGTCTTCTGTGGTGTGATCTGATCATCCACTGGTATGACTGGTTCATTGGGCAAACCTAAGACTATAAAATGGGGCAGCCACAGCTGCTGGTGTCTCTTGCCTGCTTGTACATATAGGTAAAGCTGACCTGCTAACTCGGATGCCTGGTTTTTGGCTAAGCAGAATTTGTAGCAATATCTGCTTTCAGTGAGGGCACCAGTATGAGGGAATTGTAAGGATGCGTCCAATTTTGAAATTATATTTCTCTGCAGATGTCCAGTTGGCTGCTCCATAGCGAGAAGACCCATTTTTCATTTTTCTAGCAGAGTCTGATCCATATATGTATACAAATGGAATTATTGTAAAGGAATAGGAGGAAAGTAGTAAAAAAGAAAAGGATGGGAAAGAAGTCAGAAAATGTTAAGTTGAGCAGTTGTAGGCAATATTTCATTCTTTATACTTTTTCTCTCACCCCACCCCACCAAAGGTCCTGCACACGCATGCCCTTGATTTTGTTCCTGGGCATCTGCAGATGTGTTAGAATGCAGGGGGAATTATTGGAATCAAAGCTTTTTTCGATCTGCTTTGTGCTTGCGTCGTGCGTGATCTCCTTAATTTTTTTCAATTCCCATAATTTTCTAGTTGTGTGTTGGGGTTGATGTATGTTGCTCTAACATTTGACCCCATCCTTCACTGTTTTAGCATCAAAATAAGTATTAAGTTACAGTAGGGGGGATGCATCGTTAGAGCACGGCCGGGGGATGTTTCTGGTTGTTAATGATTTGTGGTATTACGTCATGTGCACTGCACGTGCCGAGGTAGCACTAGCATGGATTTTTCTATCTATATCCCTCAATTCACTTGTGACATCTTCCATGTATTCTGATTCACATTTCAGAAACAGAAAGTCCATTCATTGGCGAGGTGTCAGTGACAATTGTGGGGTGGAAGAAGCTGGATCCCACTTGCATAACGTGGTTACTGTGTCCGTTATACCAAATTATGGATGCCTACTGGGGTGTGTTGGTGAGGTAAATTGCGTGATTTCTGATAATCATTGTTTGCTTGATGATGATGATCTTTAGATCAGTTTGTTAATCATAATATTTCTGTGTAACTAGCAACGTAATGTTACTTTCTGCAAATTTAGTGCTGGAAGCCTCCATCGTATCTTCCAGCAAATTCGTAGTGACTAGTGAGAAATAGAAGTTGATCCACGTAGATTTTTCGGTTAATTTAAGTCTGCGGTCTCAACCAAAAGATTTGACTCTGGATGGTGTTTGATGAGATTGTATCTTTTTATATAAAAGATTTTTTTTTTTTTTTTAAATCTCATCCATGACCTTTTTGAACACTTTCTTGTCTATGTTTTGAACACATTAAGTTGATGATAATATTAGTAAATATACTCATTGCTTACATAATTAGGGTGTGAAAATTATATTATTCTATTAAAAGTGGACAGTGTGTGTGCTTCACCACCGATATGATTCTGGATTATCTTATCCAAATGGTTTTCAGAAATTGAGGATTCAGGGGGGTAAAAAGAAGGACAACTTAAAATCTATGTATGGACTTACTAATTAACTATGTTTTAATAATTGAACATGAAATAAACTTACTGTAGTTTTGGAAGTACAAACATTAATAAACATTTGACACCATTGGCCAAATTACTACTAGACTTTATTTATTAAACTTGGCTTGAGGACACTCCAACTCCTAGGGGTCCAAGCCACCTGGGCGTTTACCTTTTTCTCGTTGCCCACACCATACATCTAATTATTCAGTATTATTATTACCTTCTCTTAATTATGCATCTAATTTCATATGGCTGCTGCTGCAGTATCATTTATCCAACATAATACATATTGGTCCACCAAACCAATGCCTCTCCTTCCTCATGGTTTTGGTTCTCAGTTTCAGATACCACAAACACATCCATGTAACTCCTCCCATCATCACTCCCATCCTCCTCCTCTGACTGAACTCTTTCAACGGGGCCCACACATCCACCGGGGTTCTCGGCTGGCAAGTATGAATCAACACTGTCAACGACCAGCTGTGGACTACCCTCGTCCACCACTGCACTTCCAACAGACCCACTGCTCTGGTGGTCCTCCACCCTTGTGCTGAAAATTGAAGGTATATCTTCTACTGGAAGTGGATCAACTTTCTTGTCATATAATGGTTCCTCAAGCACCTCTTTAGCTTGAACTTGAAGCTTCTCATTTAAGGATACCACCTGCGGAATAGTCAACATGTCATTAAGATATTCAATCGACCACACTTAAAAAAAAGTCCACTTGTTAATTAGTTTATGGCCTAGCTTGCATACTCCTTTTTTTCTTAAAGTTCATCAGTCCCTTTCACAAAAGGGGGTCTTAAAGCATATTTTGAGAAATCTACAAAGGTATATTCGCAAGTTACTTTGAAAGTGGCTTCTTTGCAAACGAGGTGGGGTTCAGAACAGATGCTACTCTTGGTAGTTTGTGATTATTATAGTGTCGAATCTCATGTGTAGGGCCCTTTCTGGATAGCTACCAATCATCTTCTATGTGAAGTGTCGACTTGTTTCCCTATGCTATGCTCTGATGGACTTCTGATTGTGAAGGCACTAATTCTATCCTATACACCCCAACAACTGTTGACAGAAAATTTATATTCTATTCTACTCTATTCACCCAATATTTCATCACATATCTACCACAGCTGTAAGTAACACTTGCATCATTCACTACTTCTCAAATTGCACATACGAGCAACCAAATCTAAATGGAAAAATCTCCACACCCCCGTTGCCTACATACAATGATTTTACTACTTTTCCAATATTTTTATACATGTATAAATGTACCTCAGATTTGAGTTTCTCATTCTCCTTCATAAGTGAATCATAGGATGAAAGTAGGGTATCGTATGAGGACTTGAGAACATCAAAATCCCTCTCAAGCTGTTTGGTCTTCCATCGAGCCCTGCGGTTCTGAAACCACACAGCCACTTGCCTTGGTTGCAATCCCAGCTTCTTGGCCAACTGGGTCTTCCTCTCAGGCTCCAGTTTGTTCTCTTCCTCAAAGCTCTTCTCCAACAGATGGACCTAACCATCAATCACACAAGAGTGTCACAACATTATGATATTGATGGCAAAATATCACAGGAATTTGCCTTAGTCTTCTCGCACACTTTTCTCGTATCTTCATCTTTGGATGCAACAATATATATTGATCTCAAAAACAAAGAAACTAAAATTCTAATACATTCTCTCATAGATCCATCAGTAAATTAACAACACTACCAAGCATTCAACTCAAGGAAAGTTGTCTTGATTTACTACTAATAATCAGAAATGGTTTCAAAATCAACCGCTTTATAGCTGCAAAATGGAATTTCTCTTTAAAGCCAACCACCTTTTTATTTCCATACAGTACTAAATTTAGAAGCCAAACTCAAAACAACTCATTCATGTTCATTATAACAACCGTTTTTAATTTCAAATTGGTGATCAAAACAACAACAACAAATAACAGTTCATTCAAATTTCAAAGCCACCGGCCAACCTGTTCAGAACTGAGGCGATGCTTCTTCTCCGGCATCTGCTTCTCATAATACTCCTCATCATACAGTTCATCCGGTGAGGTGAAGAAAGGTCGCCTCTTTGAGGCTTCCTCCAAGCTCATCATCGATCTCCCTGCTTCATTTCAATCCCAAAACCAAAACTCCATCAATTAACTCTTTTTCATGTCTCAAGACACCACCCATGTCACAACACAATAATCCAGACACACAAAATAAAAATAGAAATTTTATTCCTTTATCTGTCACTCTCACACCCCAATTTTGATACACAATCAAGTTGCTTCCTTTATCACAAGCTTTAATTTTTCTTTAACCAGAACCATCTTTTTGTTCCTAACTCCCCAGCAACCAAACTCAAGCACAAAACTTGGACGCGGTTTCTTTTTAATACTTTTCTTCAATCAAAATTAAAGTTTCACCTAGATAATTTATGTAATGATAATTTATATTAAAGATCAACACAAATTATGGAGGTAAAATTCAATTGCTTTGAAAATCTGCTTAATAATGAGTCATATTAAAAGGTCAACATGAATTGATGAGGCAAAATTCCATTTTTGAAGGAAGAGCAGCACCAAAGTACTTGTGAAAAGTAAGCCATAACATAACAAACAAAAACTACTCCACAACATACAAATTTTCAATACAAAAAAGGTATCAAGAGAAAACTAAGAAGATCAAAGGGAGAAAGAAAAATGACCTCGGAAAGCGAGTTCAGTGTTGCCGAGGAAGAGCATGTTGGTGTTCCCGCGAGAAGCACAGGCATCAAAGAAAAGCCGTCCAGACTCCATGGCACTCCGGTCACTCACCACCGCCGGAGACACTTTCCAGCGAGAGAAAGAGATTAGTACTTAAAAAGTGTTTGTTTTTAGTGTGTTTGTGTTTGTTCTTTGCGTTTTACTAGAATTTTGTTTGAGAATTTAGAAGGGTCGTTGTTGTTGTTGTTGAGTTTTTGGTTTTGTGTGGGAATTATTAGAAGATCATAAGCTTATGACGGAAGAAGCTTGTGGTCCAAAGCAACCTCGCCGGAGTCTCCAACGGGCATATGCAAGATCCCATCATGCACCGCCAGATCCTACCCACCACCCAAGCTCGTCCTTTTCTGGCCTCAGTTTCGGGTCCGCCAAAAACCACCGCCGCAAACACCTTCGTCGGACTCGCCGGAGAAATATTTTCCGGCGAACCTCTGTTTTGTGTCTGTGTGTGTCGTCAACGCACTGTGCCTTTGTGAGTGTCTTCTGCGACTAAAGTTGTCCGAACCATGGCCACTGCCCTTTATAGTGCTTTCTTCCTTGTTAAAAGACCAAATTGCCCTTTATTACGGTTTTTTCTTAATAAATAGTACGCATGTTAAAGTTTTTTTTTTCTTTCTAATTACTTGTTTAATCTCACCATTTATTTTACTTTTTTTAAAAAGAAAAACATGTCAATGTTTTTTTGTTTTTTTTAAATACGTGCAAACTTTTTTACACCTCTTCAATGTGTTTCAAAATGCAATTATATATAGTTCATAAATGATTGCATTTAATATAAATAGAAAATATAAGTGGTTTATATATGAAAAAATAATTGTGTATGACAATTGTTTTATAATAGAACCAAAATTAAACAATCCACTTGATAAATGATTTGGTTCTCCTGTCATCTCAAGAATACTTAACATAATTTGCAATTGAATTCTAAATAGATATGATGAGGTGATGGAAAATCATATTTATTTCTTACATTTAAGATTTTTTTAAACTAAAAATAAATGGCAATACATATATTTAAAGAACTATAATATCTATTAATCGCGTTTGATATTTGTTGATACAAAAAGCATGATATTTAACCTCTCGTAAATATCCTAATGCAACTTTACCATGTACTTTCAAAATTTCATTTTGTATATTATTTTTTTAAATAGCAAGGAAAAAAGATAAAACATAGATGAGTAACTTTTCTACAAAGTTAGAGATTAACAAATAATTTCTAAAATTTTAAGAATTAAAATATCCATTCAACTTTAAAGAGTAATTCACGGCTTTTACTTTGTGAAAGTATATGGCACTTAGTATCTTCATTTGAAATTGAAAACGTTACATTATCATCCTTCCCTAAAATTTTAGTTGCAAGTTAACTTTTTGTGTAGTTTTATCACCATGAAAAGAAAAGAGAATAGCTTGCTTTAGCAAGAACTACACTCCAATTTTTCAACAAAATATAAAGTTCAACATCAAATATTTGAGTGTCATCTTTCTAGTTCCATGTGGAAATCATGGTTGCAGTGAAAATTTAGAAGGCTTTCTTAGGATGATATATCATAGACCATGTTTAAGATCCCAAAAGCATGATGACTTGGGAACTGAAAAAGCCAGAATATGAAACCTACTTTTGTCATGTCACAAAAGTTTGTACCAATTGAACAGAAAAAAAAAAAAGTCATTACATTTCTTTTGGTGTCTTTTAAGAATTGCCAACTTAGTGAATTGCTTTCAAATGGTATGGATTTTTTGTTTTCAAATTCAAGTGTACTGAATGAAGAATAACATATATATAATACTAAAAAAATTATCATTAAATAGTTAGTTAATTATGACCAAAATGATGGACCCTTTTATTACAACATGGTAAAAGAGAAAATACAGTGATCATTTTGTCTCAAATATGCTGAAAAAAAAAACATTTTCCTTTTAAAAGAAGAAACCGTTATTTATTTGTGTTTTTGGTTTCTTAATTTTTGCCATAGAAAGAAATGCTTGTCTTAGAGAGTCATAAAAAAGCACTTACCAGTTCTAGTTTTGTACATTAATGAAATGAAAATAGATTGGTTGGGTTAGGAAGTGGAATCAAAATGGTTGGCCACATGGTTGTGTTTGTTGTTGAAATTTCGAAATTCCCCTCTGCTCTCAACACACCCAACATCTCCAACGCATCATAAACAGTGTCTGTAATTAAACTATAATTGGAAGATCCAAGTAGACACTTCAAACCCAAGTGGTTTCCGTTGTCAATCACATGGTGGGGGCTTCTTCAACATCTCAAGCTATATCTTGGAATAGGAGAGACAAAACAAATCCATTTTTTCTTTTATATTGTTTAGCCTAATATATTATATTTAATCTTAATTTTGACTCCTAAATTATATATAAGATTATTGAATGTTGTATATATTGTTCTTATTTCAGATATTTCGATAAGTTATATTGAAGTTTCAGTTTGTAATCATTTTATAAATTATTAAAAGGTATAAAGTCGATATGAGATTTCAAATACATCTCCTCACGTCAAGACTACTCAACTCGTATGTGAAATTATATTATTTAAGGATGATTTGATAATGTATGACCCAATAACCTTATAATATATACGATGTATTTTTTTATATCTTTTCAACTTTTTTTAGTTTTACACAAAGTGAGACTAGATTTACACTTATATTCTTAAGTGTGTAGTATGTGAGATATATTTTTCAAATTTGATTTGTTATCTTTTATGAAAATTTATATTATAATTGTATTTTTTAATGTATAAAATTTAAATTGAATATTTTATTTGAAAAATGTGGATTATGTAGATAAAGCACGTGGTGATGGAAACCCTAACATATATTAATGTGTTTAACAGGTATATTTAAGTGGTGTTGTAGGCGAAAGATGAAGCAGTGACATAAATTTGCAGGGGAACAACAGTGGCAGACACTTAACCACCATTTAAATACATCTTCATTTCTTTACCTTTCCAAAACACCACCCTCATCCATTGAACCCATCTTCTTCTCTTCTCTCTTAATAATTCACTTCTTAAATTATATTTTTCTTCTTTTATCTTATTCATAAGTTTCGCTTTCTTTTTAATTGATTCAATTTATTTCAATTTGGTGGCTTAAAATAATAATAATAATAATCAGCATGTTTTTAATTTCATATTTATGGAATTCAGTTTTCAGATGATTTTTACCATCTTTATAACTGCTTTAGTTTTAATATAAATTGGGTTCTATAGTTTTCATGAAAGTGATCTAATATAACAAACTTTAATCGGCAAAAAATAGTTTAAAATCCTATATTATAATGACTAATTGTTCCAAATGTAAAAGATGACTTATCAAAATGAACTTTTTTAAGAAATGAAAACCAAATTGAAATTTATGAATAAGATAAAGGACAAAAATATAACAGCCTAATTTAGTGAAAAATGAAAATTCAAGAAAGATAAAAATATTTTCTATTTTTTATTTAAGATAATGAATGAAAAAAAGAAAGAATGGGTAGCCAGATAGAGTTCCATGCATGATAGCAACATGACTAAAAAAATGGAGATTTCTATTTGGATAAGGTGGCATCCCACATCCTCATTATGTACATAACATAACAGATGGGGTGTATGCAATGCATTCAAAATCTCATTATTGGAAAGAAATTACAATATATATATATATATGTATTGACAGTGTCACAGCTGATGGTATAAAAAAATCCTACTAAAAAATCAGTTATTTTAGATATTCTAAAACTGATGTTATTGGACTTTTTTTCATTCAATTACAACGCAATATTTTGTTAGTATACCATACAATTAGTGTAATGTTTTAATAGTTAAATTTGTATTACATGAAGACTAAATTAGTACCTAGAAGATTTAATTTGGTTAAATTACATAATTTATTATTTAATTATCATTAATTTTGAGGTATCATGTTCATTTTTTTCCCATTGTTATATCATTAAAATTTCAATTTTAACACATGAAACTGATATGCATAGGTCTTTCCATATACTACTCAAGCATATGAGTTTTATACACATTACTCTGATCACATAGGTCTCACAAATATAGATCAAATATTAAAAAAACAAAATGTATATAAATTAATACTCCTACAACCTCTCTCGAACTACCACTGTATCCTAACATTATATTTTTCTTTTATCAAAATAAAAATATAACATAAATAAATAAATGTAAGCTAACACATAAAAATATACATAAATCATTAGATATAACTCATAAATTTATTATTTCATCACACACAACACATACTCAATCTAGATAAACTCATAATACAAATTACATGTCTCACAATTCACTGTTAAAAAGAATTCTCAATTATATCCGCTATAATATTAAGAAAGTTTCTTTATATAATTTGATATATTCTAATCTAAAATATTAATAAATACTAACATCTAATTTGCACTTTTGCTAATTCAATCTTATGTAAAAATGATGATTTACATAACAATGTTTTACACTCAGTAAAAACTTAATTCGACTTCCACCACATAATATTAACATTCATTTAATTCAATTAACACATAATATAAATCTTTTAAGAAACTTCCAATTATTTTTCTAAAACTTCTACCTATAAAATCAAGTTATTCAGTTCATTAAGAAGTTTCTGTTTATTAATTAGTTGATTTATGCAAAATTAGTATAAAATTCTCACATTCAAAGAAAATGGAAAGAAAATGATGTCAACGATGAAAAACTAACCTGAATCAAGATTTTTGTGGGTATATTTTGATCTATTTTTATTTTAGAAATGTAGAGATTATATAGAGATTTTATAATTTTATAAAGATGAAATTTCATAATAAATGGAGAATGAAATATTTTAAATCTATTTATATCTTTTGTGAAAATTTTCATTATCTATTTAATCTAAACTCTATTCTCCAAACTCAAATAAATTGAATTTTATTAGTAAAATGTACTAAAATAAAAGTTTAATAGTAAAATAGAGAGGAGAAAAATGTAAATGGCAAAATTCATGAAAAATAAAATAATTAAAGAATAAAGTGTGGAAGTATTTGATGTGTTGTGAAAATGATTGAAATGTGATAAGGTTAAGTAAGTTAGAGTGGAGGCACCATAAGTGAAAGAAAATGACATTTGAAGTATTGTTATTTCAGTAGTCTCTGTCTCATACACTGCGTAGAAACAGCGTAGCATATTAATGTATTATATGAATGGTGAAAATTTTTCCCATCTTATTCCATTCGCATCATATTCCAAATATACTTCTACACGCGTAATCAGTTTTAGGGTTACACATATTAATCTTACCTTTATTATATTTATTTTCCTATTTTCTCATTGTAGTTTAAATTGAAAAAAACAATCAATAGTATTTTTTAGGGTATTTACTAGAAAATAATATTATATTTTATAGGGTATTTTCTTCTACAAATTGTTATAGAAAAATTTGTCCCTTTAAAAATAATAATAAATTTACCAGACATATGATATACATGTTGCTTAGAAAGTTTGGAAAACTCAAAACGATTAGTTTTCTAAACTTTTAAAGGCTCGAATGCCTAATTCAACTTTTGGATTTTGGGTTATGTGATTATGTGATTCAATATCCAAATTTCAGTAATTTCGAGTCTCAGTTGTTCTAAATATGAAGTATAATTTTGGTTTTCTAAATTTTAATTACATTAATTAATTTTTCCATGATTGTGTCATTCTGTTTTTATTTAAAATATGTTTTTATAATGTATGAATAATATGAGGTAATCTCAGTCAAAGATAATGAATTTTCTTTCATGCAATTTTGATCATATAACCTCCTAAAGTTTTGAGTCAATGTAAAACAATAGTTCAAAGTGATACCAACAAAGTAACTTTTTAACATCTCTAAATAATAAGACGATTACATGCTAATTAAGTATTACGATAATAATTTGTACCTACAGTAAAAATTAAAATATTGTAAATAAATGAAAATTAAATATATTTTATTTATTAGTTATGTATTTACGATCTTATTTTATATCCAATAAAATTGATCAGTGAGTATTTTCATAATTACCCCCAATATCCTTAAAAGAAATGAAGGAATGATACCTCTTAGTTGAAAGAAAAAAATTTCATCAGGAAAAAATAAATTATGGATCTCTCTTGAGAATAATCTCCACTCTCATAGGAATATTTGAGATACTTGTGAAAATCTTAGAAAGACAATGGTACAATTATAATAATTCAAAAGAAAAAATAAATACAATTAGGTCATTATTAGAAATACTACTTAAAATTGATTACATATATCTTAAAAAAAATATAATTAATACGTCTACACTAATTCAACTGAAGGAAAGGAACAAAACAAAAATAGTATATATATATATATATATATATATATATATATATATATATATATATATAATTAAATGTATTTTTCATATGTAATTGTCTAATTCATCTCCAATTAATATTAGAGTCCAAGAAACTTGGTGGAAAAGCACATGGTGGTGAGAGTCAACTCTAAATAATCCAAACTTTCTTTGTGTAGTGGGATTAAAAAGCCACCAAAGAGAAACAAAAAAATATACAAAAAATTTCTACGGAAACACAAATTTGTATAGTTATATATACCACAATAAAATAATAACTATTAATATCATTAATGTATTAATAACAGTTATTATGAAACTCTTATATTAAATATTTTTTTTATTTTTCATTAATGTAAGCATGAAATATCTGAGTCAACTATGTGAGATATTATAAAAACCTTATATAATAAGTAGGAGAATAGATACAGAATATAAGAAGATTATGTTAATTAATAGAATGCATAATTTTTTATTACATTTTATATAATTAAAAAAATTACATGTCAAAGTCATCTTACACATACATGCCCATTTGGTGAAATTTAATTTTCTTTTCTCTCTCTCTTGAAAACAATAAAGGCCACAAATTCATCATACCATAATTGATGTCTCTATCTTCCTTTACAATGACTTTGCTTCTTATAGCAAAAGTAATGGTCGTGTAAGACTACACTAATAGATTATTAATTAATAAACTCAAAAAAATATTAATTAATAGGGATTGTATTAGTGGTGTGACATGTATTAATTTTGAAGGTTCGCAATATAAGGAAGTAGAAGCATGTGCAAGTGCAACATGGAATATATGACATGATTAAAATAATAATAATAATAATAATAATAATAATAATAATAATAATAATAATAATAATAATAATAATAATAAATAAGATTACTTTATAATTTGTTTTTAAATGTTGTTTTGCTAATTAGAGATATGCATGCATTTCGAATCTTATTGGCTGAAGAATATTTGATCAATTTTAAGTAAGAAAAAATCATGTGTTGGCCGGTCGTTCCATTCTTTTATACAACAATTTCTATCTTTGCTCAATTCAAAGTACAACCAAATTTAATAAAAAAAAATATATAGTATATTCACTCTAAAGTAAAGTGTAATATCAATATAATGAGATATGAATTATACATAACGTTATCCTATAATATTTTATCAACAATACAATAGTATATTAACAATAATATAGAGGTGTTGAAGCTTCTTATAATCATAAACTAAACGTTTACATTAAAATGTTATTATGTGTTTGTACTGGACTAAGTTATTTTGATAATTAACAAATTTTTATACCCACGTAATAATTACTATTTTATTTTTTATTTTCTTTATTTTTTAAATATAAAAAATTTACTTTTTAATAATTATACTATTTTTAAAAACAAATTATAAAATAGTTGATAGAGGTGTTAAATTTTTTTTCATATTAAATAATTATTCTTTTAATAATAAAATAATTACTTTATTATATTATATTTATATAAAGTCGTATGTTTTAATTTATTTTTTACTAATTTTATTGTGTCACATTATTCTTAAAAATCTATTTTTCATATTATGCAAATGAAAACATATTTTTTATTCTAATAATTTAAAGTTTTATTTAAATTCATGATATTATTTCGTATATTATAGTAACATATATCATATTAACGTGAAGAGGTTTTATAAGACCTAAATTTTAAACTTGTGATTTTGATATAATCTGTATGATATGTCTACAAGTTATCTTTGATGATTATGTTTAGTGTCTTTCTCTTCATATTTTGTGTGTTTAAAATTTACTCATATTTTTTTTCATTTTTTCTCTATTATTATGATTTTTACTATCTCCACTTTTCATTAAATCTTCCATCTTTTAATATTTTTCTCTCCAAAAAGAACTTAATATTATCAATTTTTCCTTTTTGCCCCATAAGATTAGTAATATTTATAAATATATTTGCTAAGATTTGATACCTATGAAAAAAAATGTGTTAAGTAAGTTAATCATTTAGAATATGGTTAGAAAAGCTACTCCATTAAAAATTTTTAAGAAAAAAGGATAAAAAATAGTATAGAGAAGAAGAGAATTGTTTTAATTGAGGTAGTAGTTAACTAAAGTTAACTATAATGGGTCTTAAAGAGAGATTGGTTCGAGAAATTCAATGATTTAAAATCTAATGGTATAAGTGGCTTAAATCTTTGTAATTAACAGTTAGATATCAATTATCTTGATTTAATTCGTCACTAAATTTAATTATTATTTTTATTTTGTAATTATTTAGAAAAAAAACTAATTTAATGATTATTTTAATCATAATTAACAACCATTTTACTTGATAGTTAAAAATTGATTTGTAAATAATTTTTTTTTATACTGTCAACTCATAAAAAAAACTATAATAATATCTTCACGTCAATCTAGAGTCTTAAAACAACGAGATTGTAATTTTTTAATATATTTATTAATTTTTGTATTTTTATTAAATGTAAAACTTAAATTCATACTTAAATTTCTTACAATAACTTATACATAAATCAAATTATAAGATTTTTTTCACATAATCATGTAATTTCTTCTTAAATTATATAATCACGAGTTAATTTTAATTTATGGAGAAATTTATTTTATTTTTTTAAGTTTTTTTTTTTGTTAAAAGTTGAAGTAAACAAACTTATGTAAGCATTATAAACCATATCAGTATTTCAATTTTTTGGGAATGAAGATGTCGATTAAAAAAATGTAATGTATTATTTGGTTTATCTATGGATAAGAAAACTTTTGAAGAATCTTTCTTTGGAGAGAAGGCATAAGCAAGTTACTCAAATTTCAACAATATATTATATACTATGTTCTCATCTTCTAAGCATCTTTTGAATGGAATCAAGGGAACACTTCATCACTTTCTTTCTTACGCTTCATACCACTTAGCTCCCACCTTCAAACATGTGACAATTAATCTATAACTCCAAAGAATATTATTCTCCATTTTCCATTTTTTTATTTTTTTTCCATACAAGATGGATCCTAGACCACGTGATGTGGGGGTAAAACATTACTTATATATATTAAAAAAAATCCTAAATTTTCAATCTTTGATGTGATAATGAATGGCCAAGTTTTAGAGATATTCTCTAATGCCTTAATGTAGTTTAAAAGGAACCAGCGAACACATATTGGGCTGATAAATATATTACATACAAAAAAGAAAAGTAAGAAAGACTCAAGTAATTTATTCAAATTATAATAGGTAGTAAATAGATTGAACTATTTATGAATAATTTATTTGATGAAAATATTTATGTTTGTTATCCACGTACGTGAAAATACGTTGAATTATTGAGTAATATAACTATACATAGTCTCTTATTTAATTATTAAGAAGTATTTGAACAGATTTGAGGATGTAAGAATTTATATTTATTCTCGTCGTTCCCAATAGTTGATAGACGTGAAATTTGTCCTTTTTTCTACATTCTTGTAGCTAATACATATACTCTCGTATATATCCAAATATTTATTTTACAAAAAGAGTTATAGTAAATAAAACATATATATATATATATATATATATATATATATTCTTTTTTTCATTCCAAATAATAAGGAAGAAGCTATAATTGTATATATTTAAAAATAGATTATCAAATAAAATAAAAATATTTTAATAATTTAAAATAATAATAAGTATAAAGATAAGAGCCATACTTTCATACTTTTTCTCTTCATGTATCGGATTTAAAATGTTTGGTATTATCCATATCTATTTTTTAGCAATCTACATATATTTTACTTGTTAACATGGTATCGAAGTGAGAAAATTTATTTGTGATAACATCAAAAAAATATTATAATAAATTAATAATTTAAGTGGAATTACATTTAATTTTTTAAAATAAAATTACGAAATTTAACCTTATGCATAAACTAATTTACAAAATATGAGAAAAAAACTTAACTTATAAAAGTCAAGTAAATTTTTCAACATAAATTCTTAAAAATAAAAAATAAAATCTAAATGCCTAGCCTCACATGTGAAGAATGACACAAGCATTAGGTTAAAAGACTACTTTTTTTAAAATTTGTATATAACGTGTACGCATAGTCTTGATTAAATTTTCTCAAATTAACAATCAGACAATTATTACCTACCCTTAATCCTAGCTTATGAACCCTAGCTATTAACCTATACCTAATTTCAATGCATATACATGTAACAAACCACGTTCTCTAAAACATCTCTCCAATTTCTTTAGAACAGTTTTTAACGTCACTGCAACTATTTTGGTACAATATAATTAACAGAAAATTTTAAATTATTTCGGTTAATGAAAGAGACTAATATCTCATAATGTAAGAGAATTAAGAAAGATTCAAATATTTGCTAGAGTTATGATCACTCCAGATTTTTTATTCATAAAAATATTAATTTGATATTATTCTTTTTTTTCATGCATTAATCAAAGATTAAATCTTCTTTATTAGATCATTGTTTAACCCTCTTTAACTTGAAGTCTGTCACTATCCCTAAGGAAGTTCCATCATGCCCTAGAAGAAAAAAAACATAAGATTTCTTGAACAGACTCTAGCATCACCCTAATAAAATAAAATAAAATAAATGATAGTGCCAATGAATATTTGGGGGGGAATAAATCCTTAGGGAAAAGTTTCCATCTGATAGAAGTGTTTGATAGTTCATTCACCCACAAAACATAACAACTCATTTTTTTAGGACACTTGGCTTAAGGCACTTCCCTCCCCTTGTCTATGTTGTGCTATCCTCAACCCCTAATTTCATGAATCAACAATATTTAACTATTAGAATATTTTTTGGATAATTAAAGCCTTAACTGATTATTTGTGATAGTTTAAATAAAATAATGGATATTTGTTATTAGACTTATTGATGTGAATAATTTATGATGGGTTCAGATGTTCTTTAGTATCTAATGAGGGATAAAAGGTTGTCCCATTAGACAAAGAAAGATTAAATCTCTCTCACTTCTATTTTCTTTTGAGATCACACATGATTTCAAACTTCCCACTAGGTACCACTTTTAAAACAATTATTTAAATAAATGATTCATGAAAACAAGCCACAACATAGTGTAATTAGGTTTACAAATCATTTCAACATTTTCTTAAAACAACACCTAAATATAACCTACATTTCTTATCATCAATGAATTTCAAATTTAGTGAGTTCTATCTTAAATTCTTCTTTTTTTTTTTTTTTCTAAAATTTTCAATTAAGCTGTCATTTTCCCAAATCTAATTGTTTTATGATTTTATCTATCACTACTTAGCAATAGGACTGCATCTTTTTGTAATATAAAAAAAAATGTTCACATTCAAAAAGGGGGTGTAGTCGGTAAAAAAGGGCATTCTACTTTTTCTATAAATACTATACAAGTAAAAGAACAAATGAAACCCCCCAATGTTCTCTCTTTCTATTTTTTTAATTCCTTCAACCCTAAGTTGAGGGTCTAAATGCAATGCAGCTATAGTATTGGACATTTTATCTTTATGACAAATATATGCTATCTTTGTCCATGTTTTCCCTTTTAGCTTTAGAAAAAGTTGAATGGAGGATGAGGTGGAATTGTTGAAACTTAAAAAAAATGAAGGGTGAGAAGTGGGAAATGGAAAAAAAGCTAATAAAGGAAGCAAAGATGGGAAGAGTGGCACCAAAGAACGAACAATGCTTTTAGATATGTTTTTTTCATCAAGTGTGGGCAACTGTTATTAAATGTATGGCTCATAAAAATTGTGATCTTCATGATCAAAAAGTTTTAGTGCTACCACCTTTTGTGTTATTTTAGGGATGTGACACATGCATGATACATAATTTTCACACATATATAAATAGCTATATACTATTATTATTCTAGTTTTTGGATTTGTTAACAAACCATCACAATATATATGTTTAAAAATTGATCATATATTATTCAAATTTCAATATTATGCTACTAACCACTCACTCTATGGGTGAGAGGACCATCCACTTTGTAACTTTAGTAGTAAGGAAATATAAACATTAGTAGAAAATTTAGTGTAGTCCTTGTGATCTTAGAATCTTTCCACTCACTATTTTAGTACTGAATATTGTTGCTTATAGCTGGAAAGTAATAGGTAAAGGAATTTAACTACCCAAAAGTCAATTTCCTTTATCACAAAAAATAAAACAAAAATGTTATGTTGCTTTCATTGTTTTTGCTTAATTAAAGTGGGACATTATCCTTATTCTTGTAATTAGGATTGTATGAACAATGGCCATTTTAGGACCTTAGGCTAAACTATCGCAAAAAGTTAAATCTAATATAAATTACAATTTTTTATACAACCGTTCATCAAAATTTATAATAAAGTACTTATAACATTCCACTTTTAATAATACTCTTTTCATTATAAAACAAATCATTCTAAAAATATGTAATTAATTTTTTTATAGAAATTAATTATCAACAAAATCGATAACATTCTACCCCAATAACATAGTATACAAAAAAAAAATATTCATATTGAAACAACAATAACTACTCATAATAGAGGAATGATGAAACTAAATTTTGTTAGAATTTAGTTCAGACACGCCTTAAATCAGATGATTAAAACATTCACTCTTGTATTTATGGTAAAATTATCAATCTAAAATAAGATTAAACATTTTTAATCTTAATTTTTTTCAACAATAACTACTGTTGTGTAATTTTTTTAGTAGTATTCTATGAACAATATATGTTTAGAAAAAGAATCTATTTTGTTTATATAATTCACTATTTGTTTTTGATTCCATAAAATTAAATCAAGACTGTCACCATCAAAATACTAACTAAAGATTAAAAAAAAATTCTCCCACCTGATCTTCTTTCTCTCTATTTAGTTATATATATATATATATATATATATATATATATATATATATAATAGTAAATTTATAAATGGGTAATGAGTAAAGAAAGTGGTCTAAGTTAGTTTCATCTTAGCACATCCATGAATTTTGAGAGATGTGTCCCAAAGCCATGATGAAGGGCCAAAAGTTTTTCTTTTTTCATAAAAGTTTGTAGCTTTGATGAAAAAATCAATTGACATGCCCCACCCCCAAAACAGAAACACATGAATCTTTAGAACCAGAAAAAGGAAAAACAAGTACATCTGTAGCTCATCTATGATTATGACATACTAATTGGAAAAGAAAATTTGTTTTGGATATTTATTCACAATGTTATTATTTTTTATTGCAATTTTGTCCTCCCTTTTATTCCTTTGTTTGGTCTTTGTGTTTTTGTTTTTTTTTTTACGATTTTACTCTTTAATTTTCTTTTTATGAATTTGGTCTCAAATTTTCATAATTTTATTGTTTTCGGTCTTAATTGGCCTTTTTGTTTCGAACTTATTATTTTCTTGTGAATTTTGCCTTCGTGAGGTTTGAGACACTGGGCTTTTTTTGTTAGTACTCTTCCTACACTTGGGCTTGTTAGTACTGCTCTTACTTCGTCTTTTTATTACGGCAATTTCTTCCTGCACCTCCACATTTGCTTCCTGCACCCATCATACTTCATTTTTACGAAATGACAATGTTATCCTTGACAGGTTATTGAAAGAAAGGAAATAGATGCTTTGATCTTCACTGTTACGACTTCAGTGGTGGTGCAGTCTGTGGTGGTGGAAGTGTTTTTCAGAAATCGGATTACAAAAAGCTTCTGGAAAATGATTTCTATAGAGTTGGGAGTACATGAATTGAGTTCCGGAAAAAAAAAAAATCTTAATTAAATTTTGTATTACGGAACAAGATTTTTGGAAGGAGAATGTTTTGGTTTTTAGCTTACGGAAAATGATTTCTGAACGTAAAATTTGCTTCCAGAAAATTATTTCCAAAATCTCCTTTTTTACTTCTTTTACTTTTCGTGAAATTTTTATATTAACACCCCTTACCTTTTTTTGTCGCATGTAGTAGATATGCAAAAATTAATTTTCATAACAGTATCAAGACGAGTTCTTCCTACACCCTAACTTAATATCTTCTTTCACTCTAATAAAAAATTTTAATACTATAATTGTCTTTATATGAAAACCGGATAACACTCTATCTGGTTGTCAATTTTTTTTCAAATAACAATCGGATGAGAATGCCATCCAGTTCTCATATAAAAACAATTATGGTATTAAAATTTTTTATTAGAGTACAGAAAAAACTCGTACACTATCAATCAAGTTTTAATTGGACTTTTTTTGAAAAATTATTCAATAAAAATAATTTTTCATTGTGTCTCAAACTACACAACAAAATAGTTTGTGTTGTGTTTTTTGAACAAATCTTCGCAGATACACTATAGAATTTGTTTCCGTTGTATGTCTTGTACGTACCTAATAAAAAAATATAAAATGTAATTGTAAATAACAAAAAAGAGTGTCTTTTAATATAATGGGCCCAATTTGCCCGAAATTAAGGTTCAAAGCCCAGTAAGCTGACCCAAAAAAGCTTCTATGGTAGCGGCACTTAGGGTACTGCTATTTACACTCCCCCTTTATGGTAGCTAAGGCCGTCAAAATATATTAGAAACGGTAAAAATTAACAGGTCTCACATTAATTCTATTCAATTGTTTTCTCTATTTTTTAATTTTCAACAAGTGTATTTTCTTTTATTAATTGTTTACCAGAAATTATTTTCATTAATTTTTTATCTCCAACGGGAAAACATTGATTTCCTTATAAATTTTGTTCACCTCCAGTCTAACTAAATAACAGAATAGTTAATATAAAGAGAGAGAAACCTAATTTACCCATTTTAGTAATTAAAAAATTGTTTGTTCATTTTGAACGATACTAAGGAAAATTATGTTATTTTTTACCTATTTTGATAATTAAAATTTTTTATTGTATACAATACTGAAGAAAATTACTTCATTCCATTCCGGGTAAAAAACCAATCTTTTAAGATAATAGGTGGGGATTATATTACAGCATGTAATTACAAATCCCGTTTAACTTTTGTTCAACACACTAATAAGTGTCATATAATACTTGCTAACAAAATCGGTAATTTTTTATTTTAGAAGTACAAAAAAGTTATAACAACCAAAATTAAAATTCCCTTATTTTTTATCATTATCGTTCCAACAAATAAAATTACCTAAAACATAGTTTTAGGCTCTTCAGATTTTGAGAAAGCCTTATTCCCTCATGTTGTTTGTGCATGGTTCTTTCAATAATCTTCAGTCAAGACGAAGATACTATATAAATTCACAGTTCGTAACACGTTGAAACGAGCAAAGATATTAATAATCACCAGCCCCATAAAACAAATGGCACACTTGCAACCGTTATTATAATGCTACAATTGAGTTTGTCTCACTTTATATTTTATTATAAAGAATAAAACTTTAAAAATTATATTTTCACAGCATCTATCAGATAAGCATTCTAAAGAACTCAACATCACAAATGGCATAAGCATAGACATTACCAACTAGGTTTTCTAAAAACACCAACCATAACGCATAAAATGGATAACGTTGTCATCCATTACCAATCACCACGAGTTCCTCCGAAAATCGTGTTCGACCTAAGCCATTCATTACTACGGTACCCCTTTGTTCTTCTATATAAACAATTTTGCCAATGTCTCACGTTTAAACAACAGCACATGCACCGGCTTCTCAGCCCGAGGTCGTCACGAAGAGATCGCGAAAGCGCTTAGAGCACATTTCACGTCTCTCTTCGGGCATCAGGCCTCTCTAATAATAACATTAATAATGGAAGACCAACCAAAACCCGAACCTAGCCCTCTCCGAAAAATGGTGGCG
>Ga0209489_102425_pt1 | contig 38037 bp, 16 predicted proteins | sample SiratrowhiteBW_FD_187527 | JGI IMG/M metagenome (GOLD analysis project Ga0209489, IMG submission 187527) | Root nodule microbial communities of legume samples collected from California, USA - Siratro white BW (SPAdes) (version 2) | ecosystem: Host-associated > Plants > Roots > Nodule | place... | reverse complement strand
TATATATATATATATATATATATATATATATATATATATATATATATATATATATATATATGATTATATGGTTCCTAACACACCGATACTCTATATTTGAGGGTAAAAGTACAAGGAATTGTCTTCAAGAAATTGAGTAATATTTGTCAAAAAAAAATGTTCAATCTTATATAAAAAAGAAAAATAAGTCACTCAAGTTAGAACTTGGTAAAGACATGTTTGTACACTTGATTTTTATTTCATTTTGTGTATATTTTAGATAATTTGAAGTGAGTCATAATATTTAAAAAAGACAAATAGTCTCTCAGAATTTATATTTCAGTGTACAAGAAAAAAAAAGAGTAGAGCTTAATCAATTTTTTGAACTCATCACGCTATTGGGTTCAAACATTCTCAAAGTTTATCTATAATCAATATATATATGTTAAGAAGTTTGACTAATCTTTCAATAAGATATTTCCTGTCCACTATTTTCTTGTATTTCGTTAGTTAACACATAGACATGTGTCATAGTTAAGCATTTCATTACTTTATATATTTTTCTTTATCTAAGTCGTATCATATTAATTACCTTATCTGAATTTGTTTTAAAATATGCTAGTAGGAATGATTTTTGTTTCTTGTACAAACATGAAACATATCTGGGACCTTGCTTTCACTCCCGGAATTAAGTCAAACATGTTGGGAGATTCATAATTGATAATGGTCGCTTAACGGCTTAAGTCACATAACTTTGGAGACAAGAGACAAACCTAATTAAAATGAAGCAGATGTTTAATAGTAATAAACTTTAATGCAAAACAACATTATTTGTGCAACTTTTATAAGGAAGACTAATGATAACCAAGATAAAATCGTGGTTCCATTACATCCAAGTACTTATATATATAATATACACACTAAAATTATATATATCTTAAAATGGTACGTCATAACAAAGATTTTAATAATTATTTATTAATTAGTAAAAAATTACCAGTGACGTGAATTTTTAGATAATAAATGTGAACAGTGCTTTGAAATTAAAGGACAGTGTCAGTGCATAATTTATTTTTTCTAAAATAAAATAATGAACTTAGGCATAAAATCATATGACTAACTTCTTAATCAAATCTCCTAAAAGAACTTCTTAGTGAAGCTATTAATTATAAGTTATAGTTTAATTTAAAGAACTCAAAACAATAATAAGGTGGGAGGAAAATGCAATTAAACTTTTGGGTACATAAAAAAAATTGTATATTTAAATTGCAATTAGCATTCAATGAATGTTATGCAAGTGGGAAATGCATTGCATTTAGGTGATTGAAATGAGTTTGAAATTAACATTGTTTGGAGACATAGCAATAATTTCTCAATGATATGATATCCGACCAAAATGACTAATGACAACACCAAGAACTGATCCCACCATTTTGTTTTACATCAAACCCTACCACCCTAACATTACTTCTCATACCCCCCCTCTCCCTCCTTCTATTATTCAACTCCTCTCAATCAAATCAACCAATTTGCAGCATATTTATTTAAATAAATGTTATATATATATATATTAAAACAATGAGATGTATATTGCATACGTGCAATATTAATTAATTTCATGCATGCATATCCTATAAATGAACGAGCATATACAATATTATATCAGATGTGTTTCAAGTACTTTAAAAAATTCTTTTATCAATTTTTTTTGTTGTTTTTAGTTTTTCTTTATTTTCTCTTTTTGACGTATTTTATAAAATAAAATATTATTACCAATGTAATACTTGGAACTTAAAAGCGATGTGAAGAGAATGAAGGTGAAGTAGAGAAAGAGACACACTTACCCAATCCACTTTTCATGTGTTTCTTTGTCCTTTTGGGCTCCACCGATGCACGTGTATCCGTCTAATCCCATTCGTGCGTCCCTTCCCTTCCTTTTATTTATTTATTTTTTTAAAGAAATAAAATAAAATTTAAGCACAGTTGAATCCTATAAATTAATTTGATAAAATGAAGTTTCAACTCACTTATTCTCCTCACGTTTAATATAAATATTAATATAATGAAAAATTAAAATCTTAACATAAAAATTTTAATTACCTTAATTTTGTTTGAATTTCATTAATAGTTAATATAACGAAACATTTGGTCTTTAGTAATTATTATATTTATTAAAAATTAATGTTAATATAAAATTAATTTTAAATATTTTATTATTTATTTTTTATTTTATAAATTTAAAATTTTTAGTGGTTCTTTTAATTTTAATTATATATTAATGTAATTATTATTTTTTAATAAACATATACGATAATAACTAGACTAAACATATGTCCAATTATTTTAATATTAACGTAGTTTAAACAAAATAATATAAATAAAATTATTGTATTAATATTGTAATGAAATTTCTAATACACTTCTTTACAGCAAAAAATTAAACTTTCAAACATAAAAATAAAGAAGAATCCAATAATAAATCCATTAAGTTGTGTGAAAAATACAAATAGAACTTGTCTAAATTAATCTTACTCAACCAATTTAATATGTTACTAATTTTAATCAGACATAATTAAGGAACTCACTCCTAAACTACCTATAGTTAAGATACTCGTATCACAATTTTTAATAAATTATTATTATATCTAATTTATAAAACTTACAATAATTACTATTTTAATCATTTAGGTGCTAAATGTGCATATACCAACTACAAAATGGTAGAAAATTTGATATTTTGTTATGAGTTGAGTAAATTCACTCGACCGAGATATTTTAGAAGAAAATTCATGATGTACACTTTTTTCTTCTTCTTAACATTAATGATAGTAATAATATAATAATAATAATAATATTAGGCTTCGATTAAGTGAACCGCTCATATTTAATAATGTAATATTTTCAATTCAAGATTGAAAATTCGAATTCTTTAATATTGTCATTTACCATCTTTATCTTCGTGATTGTCTTGTTGCAGAGTTACTTTTCAAGTTTGTCGGTTAGGAACATTGCGAGGGAAGAAAAATATGCTAACATCTCACAAATTTAATGGTAAATACAAAATTGTATATGAAATGTTTTTTCATGTTTGCTAATTAAAGAACATTATTGGTCAGTCATCTAATAGTTTTCATTTTTATAATTAAAATGTGGAATACCATTTTTATTTAATGAGGATGCAAACTGTGAGTCGACGGACATTGAAAATGTTAATATATATATATATATATATATATATATATATATATATATATATATATATATATATATATATATATATATATATATATGTAATAATGGAAAATAATGTTTTAGAATCCTTATCTGACTTGAATATCATCCTGTAGTTTACTTTTTCAAAATATTATTTTACGTTTCATAATAATTAGTGAGATGAAAAATTTAGCATATATAATTACGTACAAATATTATTTTACATAAATTTTACTTTTAAGATGGTATTAAAATTATTTAAATCTTACTATAATTAAATTTATTAAAATTATTGTGTTATTCATCTCCTGTCACAAATATTTAGTATCCCATTCAAGATGTTAATTTTTAGTGTTATGAGAAACATTTGACTAGTCATATTGACTAGGAATATTACAAAATTATAATATACATTGGAATGCAAAATTCACGGACTAAAATTTTTTAGTAATTCTGAAAAATTAGTAATGTTAATATTCATTTTGCCCTACATTTAAATAAAATCATATACTAAATTTACTTCAGGACAAGTTAAAAATAAAGTTGTTGGGAGGACAATTTTCTTAAATAAATAAATCTATTAATTTTATATAAATATTCAAAAAATATTATTTATAATATAGAAAATATATAATATTTGCATTTGTAAGAAATATATATTAATTATGTCAAAGGAATCTATTGAATTAGAATAAGTGTGTTGTGTTTTAGATGATAAGGACTATGAATTAATTAATAGTAATTTTAAATTGATAATAGAGATGTTCCTCCACCAAAATTTGAAAGATATGTGAGAAAAAACGATTTTTGTTCATTCTTTTTTCAGCGTATGCGTTTGGATCTATATATTTAAGTCTAAAAGTATGTTTGAAGATCAAAATCAATGCCCTAACCAAAAGAAAAAATATATATGAAGAATTTTTCTAAAAAGTGATAGAAAATATAAAATGTTTATTAGTGTGTATCAAACATTAAATAATCAATTTTACCATTAATAAAACTTATAAAATAAATAAAATTTCAGTATTATATTTTCTTAAAAATTCATCCATAATAAAAAGTATAGAATAATTGTTCTACAAGATAATGCACTAACTCAAAAACCAAACATGTATAATCGATATAATCCATAAATTTGATTAACTGAGGTAAATAGATCTGCATTTAAATAGACAAAGATTTTAGTTTATTTTAATTAATGATTTAAAGGAATTATATCGGTGTGCTTAGATGTTTTTTCACTAATAAAAATATATGAATGAGTGAAACATTGTGTGCTTCAATCCGTATAAAAAATCTAAAATATGTAAAAATAATAATTAAATAAAAATTTTCATATCATCTCTCGTGTCTAAAAATATGTAACATAAGAATATTAGAAAAGTTTAAATCTCCTTTCAAAATTACAATACAATTCTATAGATCCTTCTAACATTAAAACATATTACCTATACCATTTTTACTATGAAGAATTCCTTTTTGTCAAAGTAGAAAAAAATGTTGTAACAATCATTTGATACAAAAAAAAATCCTTTATTTTACTTAAAAATTGTATTAAAGTTGATAATTTCCACATTATGGTCGTTAATTTGTTTTCAAGCCATATTTTTTTATTTTTTTCTTTCCATTATTTCTATTTTCTGAGTATGACGTTAAATCACCGTCATGTCAATAGTTTTTAGTTCAACCCAGACATATTGCAAATAAAAAGTATCAGTAGATAGAGATGTTCCCTTGTATCTCTTACCATTGTCAGATAACTCAATTACATCTTCATTCCACATTCCAATATTGTTGTTATTGTGATAAAAGGAGTTTGAGCGAGGAGAAAGTCTTGCTTAAAATGAAATAATCAATTTGATTAAACTAGCACTAGTCTTCCAAAGTTGAATATTTTTCTCTAAATTATATATATTGTCAATTTTAAACAACGTTTAATCAATTTGATTCATTTCTCATTAAAGCCTAATCTTCTTATCATAAATAAATAAATAAATAAAAAACTATCTTATAAAATCATATACTTTTTTCATAATCCATTCTCAATATAATACTAAATTTTTTCCTACGTTATATTTGTTCTATAATGTCATTTTCAATTACCACAAAGTTCAATAAATTTCTATGGTTTAAAAAAATATCAGATCCATCAATTATCTTTGTGCCTAAACTTATCAACTCCACTTTATTCTCATTCATATTTAATGAGTTTTATTATTAATTAGTGTTGACTCAAGACTAATTTATTCAAATATGTAACACAAAGTTAATTTGTTCCCATATAACATGATAAAATTATTGAATCTTATGTTCGTATACAATTGTTGCACGCTTACTGCATTTTAAATCAAACCCCAGTAAAAATATTAAAGAAGTATATGTGATTAGCCTTACATAAATTATAAAATAAATAAATTGTGTTCATCACCTCAAATTGGAGTGGATTTCTTATATTTTACCAATTTTACACATTCAATGAGCTTTGTATATGATACATGTTTACTGTTTAGGCAAATTCATGTTTTGAAATACTTGAATCAAATAATATAAAGTGATAAATAGTTGGATAGGTAACATCACTTTAAGTGAATAGTTATGGTAGTAGCTACACATAAAACTGAAATTTTAGGCACCATTAACAACACTAATTAACTTTTTAGTACACACGGCTCTAAGAGAAAGAAACTCTTTTATATATAGAGAGGGAATGAGAAAAAGGAGTGCGATGACTAGGTTTGGCGAAAAGGGCACACATTATAGATTTTAATGAAATTTCCGAAGAAACAGACATGTCTATCAAAACTGTCCTCGGATGTTGGACCGGGCTCCTCTATAATGGGCTATATCTTTCAAATCTTTTCAATTACTCAATCATCGCAAATCGTGTTTGTAAATTACACTACATGGCTCTACCACTTCATTCATCATCACGACAATAAACTTAATTCCACTATTTTTATTTTTTAAATGTCATTTTATTAGTTTGATTCAAAATGTAATCCAATTTTACTTTTAAATACTTGGACTTCTAATTTCATTTTCATAAAACAATAATCATAATTTGTAGGTTAAATTTATTACTTTTCAGATACACACTATAAAGAGCTTGGTTGTAAAAAAAGTTATCCATACGAATTGGGAGTTTAGCATGGACCACATACCACCTTAATAGGTGGTCCAAGTGCAAAAGAAAAATTGACCTTTTGATTAATATCATTTAGAAAATATACAATAAACTGTCTCCATCAGATTATTGCTTCAGTATATCCTCTATATGCAATAGGTGCACCATATGAATCGAACGGTGGATGAAAGTGGTATATGATAGACCAATTTTTTAAGTGGTTCACCTTAGCTTCCTCCCTCATAACCTTGAAATTGAGGTTTATATGACTCAACCGACATGTCATAAATGCAGTTGTTAATGTATTTGGATGTTTCCTTGATATTCATAAAATTGCTTATAAGGTTTTTTTTTTTTTTTTTTTTGTTTTTAAGGTTTTTTTTTTTTTAGTTTTTTTTTTTTTTTTTTTATGGTTTAAAGGGTCTTATGTTATTGACCACGTGGTTATTACTTATTAGTCAGAGATGATTTTTGAGTTTTTAGATTGACATGTATTCCAGTCTTGCAGGTTCTGTTGTGGTTGGGCCAAATCCAAATCAAAACAGTTTTTGACTGTTTTCTGTTTAGTACCACAATATTTGATTGTTTAAATTTACTCTTATTATAAAAAAAAATGTCAGAATTTGTTTGTTTTTAGATTTATAAATTGTTTCTGATTTGAGTGGAAAGAGAGAGGGTAAACATAGGATTTTTGGTCTTCCTACTATGAGAAAAAAAAAATTCTTACATTTACCATTTTCAATTAAAGTATAGCATTAAGTTGGCAATTGTTCAAAACAAATCCCATTATTAATAAGTGTTTAATGAAGTGCATAAAGGATTAGGTGTTTAAACAAAAATCATTATGCACCTAAAATTTGCATCTTTTTTCACTTCTAAGAAATAAGTATATAACAATATGAAAGAATAAATATCAAGACCAAAACACCAATGCATATTATACATACCTCATTACATAGTGATAATCCTGACAAACTTGAGTTTTCCTTTTTAATTGTTTAAAATATGTTTCATTGATATTTTTATAAACATTATATTTATATTTAGATTTTTATTGTTTTAGAAACATATTGTACGTTAAAAAAAAAAGTCACACGTTTTTTATTTACGTAAAAATATATTGTTGTAAATATTAAAAAAATAAGAAATTATATTCGACCATTATGAAAATATCAATTTTATTTATCAGTAAATTTAATCATAAGTCATATTTACATAAAATAATGCAATTAATAATTTAATATTAAATTTTTAATTTCAAATCAATTCTTAATATTACTTCCAACTTTATAAAGAAATAACTTTTTAATTAATTATTCTTTAATTTTAATTCATACTCGTTTGTTTTAAATTGAAGTAATGGTATTTTATTAAATTACAGTATTATCTAGTTAATTTAAATGTTTTATTGTATTAATTAAATTTAACAGACTTTTAACTATTTGTCACTTTTCATTCTCTTCCTCTCAATCAAAACAACCCGATTTTCTATTTTTTTTCCTTCTCTTTCTTCGTTACAACTAATAGAAATATTAAATAAATAATATTAATTAATTCAAAAATATAATAAAAAATTAGAAATAATAAAACAAAATTTAAAAAAAAGTAAACAAAATAAAAGATTAAAAGGAGGGACTATACTTAAAATTTTACGTAAAAATTGTTCACTTGTTATATTTTTCTGAATAACTTAACCTAAATTTATAAATAATGTAAAAATAATGCTAGTCTTAATGTAATTCAACATTACTAAGGGGTAATTTTCAAGTCTAGATTAAATTGTAGATAGATAAAATCTTTTCATGGCAAGTATTACAAACTTTATAACTATAGTTGTCATTTTGATCTTAAAATACTTTCAATAAGATTTAAGTTATGAGAGAGAAAATTAAGTACTTTTTTTTCTTATATTTTCAATATATGTCTAAAGCGATCAAATTATCCACCAATGGCTCAATTTATGACTCACACAAGCCAAGTAGAATTGAGTGAATAAACAACCAAAAAATTAGTGTGAACTTGCAACTTTAATCATCATTTTATTGATAGAGACAACATTAAAAATTATTTTCTCCTCTTTCTATAAACACACCTAGCATTCAAATCTAATGTCTACAATTTTATTTATGACTTACACCAAACAGACACATAGAACTGAACGATAATTCAAAAAACTAATGAAAAATAAGTCTTTTTATAAACTTAATCATACATTAAGTGATTTGCCACCTTTTATCTTGACTCCAATATATAAGAAACATTCTTCTACAGTAAAGATAATAAAATTAATGCTGACATATTTAATAAATCACTTTAAGAGTTGAATTTTCTTTAAAACACTTATTTTTAGTTTTCTCTTTAATTGTTTCGGTTAATTTTGTTTTTGATTAAAAAAATTTTTAATTTATATTCTTTCCAACTTTTACGTATTTATTCTTTGTTTATTTTATTTCAAGTTTATAATATTTGTTAATATTTCGTTTTATTTTCAGAATCAATATTTTATTTTATTTTTATTTTTTTAACATTTTATTATATGTTTAATATTTTTTAATATCTTGTTTAACATTTTTTTAATTTATAAATATGTTTAGCATATTTTATTTTGTTGGAAATATGTTTTTATCAAATTGATAATTCGTATTTAAATTATATATGTCAGTGTATATTATATAAAAACTTAAATTTTTAGAAATTGTTATTAGTTTTTTTTATATACATGTATGTCTTACTCTGCATTCCTATATTAAGATATCATATAGGTGTATGTATATAATTACACACATCATCTTACTTTTAGAAACTCTAATTTTTATCTTCTAATTATGAGAACAATTTTTTAAATGAATATGTACTTTATACTATCTTTATTTATACATATAATTAAATGTACCATTTTATATTTAATAATTAATTTTAAAATAAAGAAAACTGTTTTTATTTTTGTAGATAAAATTCACAATATAATCTAAAATACTACACCATCTTTAATTATTTTATGATTTATAAAGGTACGAGAGATATAACTTTTAGTCCTATATTGTACCTTATCATAAACAACCTAAAATATACCACTAAAATATTAAAAATATACTAAAATTTTAAAATTAATAGAAACCAATACATGATATTTTTAAATAAACAACTACATAGTCTTAATTTCCATTAAAAATAAAAAGATGCAGGAGTACGTTACTCATATAAATAATTTTATCAATATTATTCTTTAAATAATAAATAATTTAGTTTTATACTTTATATATTTTGTAATTCAAAGAGTAAAATGAAATTTTTTAAATTATACTAATAATGCGCATTAAATGTCAATATTTTTATATACTCATAAATCCAAATTTAGTTGAAAGATAACTTCTTTTATATTTTTTTAATAAATTACGATAGCAATTATTTTATTCCGTTATCACCCTTTTGTTACAAATAAATACAATGAATAGGATACATGGTATTTATTTGGGAGAAATGAAAGAGAAAGAAAAAACAAAATTAATAACTTTATCACCAATATGCTATATAAAAGAAAACAATTTACTTTATTTTACATAAAAGGACGTGTCATGGATTAAACAGGTTCTATACTCAAGCATCTAAATTTGTTAGACAAATCGCGGATTGCAAGATTATTTTGCCCCTCCTGCTTTGTGCGAAACCTTGAAAAATGAAAAAAAAATAAAATTCAACGATTATATAGATAATGAAACAGTACGAAACACTTACTATTTCGTCACGTGTTATTGTTGTGACTGTGTTTTTCTTTATATTTGACATTTATTTGTCCTCCTCTGACCACAACAGCCTTTCTAGAGACATCCTGACGGTTGGATTCACAAAAGCAAAAAAAATAAACAAAATTAAAAAATAAATTTATTATAAAAGTTTCTGTAGAGAAATAATAGGAAGAGATAAGTCAATTATAAATTATAAATGATATTAATTCTGTTATTTATTTTGTAAGTGTGAATTACCTTTAATTTTTTTAATACAGTATTGGAGTGTATTATAGTGAATTTATTAGATTTGTCATGTTTGTTATATGTTTAATGATATTGGATTTGAAAGTGTGAATTACCTTTAAATTTAGTTTTTTAATACAGTATTGGAGTGTATTATAGTGAATTTATTAGATTTGTCGTGTTTGTTATATGTTGAATTGTTATTGGATTATTTATGAATAAAATATTTATATTTTTAAGTAGAGTGTGTTACAAATTATGTATAGAATAAAAATAAGACTAATTTATAATAAATAAATAGGATAATTTTTATTTTAAAACTTAGTTTAGTGAAGATGAGGTAATTTAAATTCATAGTTTTAATAATTAACTTAACATGTTTTTTTATATATTAGATTGAAAATAATAGAAAAGTCATTAAGATAATTAAGATAAAATATCGTTTTTCAAAAATAAAAATATAAGTAATAAAATTTAAATAATCTATTTAAACTTAATATTACTAAACATATTCTAATAAATGATATTTTGTATTCTTCATAAAATAAGACAATCATGTTAAAAGATGACAAATTTTCATCTTGACTTCAAATCTTGGAAAAGTTTAACATCAACTTTTATTATTAAATGAAATTAATTTGCTTCAAACAACGTCTGAATCTTAATCTTGATATATATTTTGTAAACACATCTGCAAGATTATTTGAATTATTTGATGAAGTTATCTTCATAATCCTAACTTTCCCATATCCAACAACCTCTCTAATGAAGTGCAATCTAACATTAATGTATTTAGTTAAATAAATGTCATTTTGTCTATCACAATGAATAGTCACAAAGTATTTGCTCAAATTCTAGCTCTTCTAACATCCCTTTCAACCATAGAGTATTCTTCACTCTTTATGTGAGCGCAATGTAATCTATTGAGTAGTAGATAAAACTGCCACTAATTGTAAGATAACTCTCCAACAAACTGTTGATCTAAATAACATGAAAACATACTCAAAAATAAACTTTCTATTGTCCACCCCTGCACAGTTTGCATCTACAAACCCTTCAATAAGTTTATGAATATTGCAACACCCACTTAAAAGCCTCTTGGTGAGCATGTGGTGGATCCACCACGAATATGTTAACCATACTAACAACATGTGTCATGTTTGGTATGATATACATTATCATGTATATGATGTTTCCTACACTATTAGCATATAAAATAGTCTTCATCTCCCTCCATATTCTTATTCAAAGCCAGAAGTTTAGGTAACCAAAAGCTCCGTGTGATAACCAAAAGCATATCCACATGTTTGGTTTTATCCATCCTAAACCTCTCCATAACCTTTTTTCGTAATCTTGTTGAGATAAATGCAATACCTCAATCATATGATCCTTTTAACACCACTGTTAATGAATTATATCATTTGACACTAACTTTATTTAATAAAATAATTTATTTAAGTGTCAAATGCTTGTACTTACTCTGTGTAGTGTCAAAGTACCGACACTCTTTTGTATATTCGTCTCAAGTATTCATCCAATGGGATCAAGATCTTTTATCTCAAACTCCAATATTAATCTTTCTTTGAGTTCATTTATCTCATTTTTATATTAATTACCTATAAAGACATAATTTATATACAAAAGTAATAACAACACATTTCTTTCTTATTTTTTCAAGATGTTGATGCAAATATCATAATTACACCTTTAAGAAATCATCAAACCTCTTATACTACTATCCTGAACTCAATTTCACATGATTTCAACGAGACACATTTTTATTGATCTTTAATAAATATAAATGGTCTTCTCCAAGTTTTCATGAAAAAAAATTGTTCTAATACTAGATTATGCAAACTAACAATTAACATCAATACCTTTATTAAAATTGTTTTACCACATGTGAGAAAATTTATTCAAAGTATATTCCCTCTAGTTGTAAAAATCTTTTGTCAGAGTCTAGCGATGAATCTTTCTTTTTCTTTTTCCCATTTGATATTCTTTATTTTTTTTCTTGAACACTCTCTTGCATCCAACCTCACATTCTAATTTTTAGGTGGATCCACAAACATCCATGTGTAGTTTTTCTTCCAAAATTTATTCTCATATTTCATGCCATTACCACTACAAACTCTATACATTTTATATTGCCTCTCTAAAGCTTCTATATCAGTTGGACTTGACAAATCAACTCTTAGTAACATATAGTTTACCTAGTCCAAAATGACTTTATTAATCCTTTCACTAATATCATTTGTTGAAGTGTTCTTATAACTAGCTTACATCTTCTTATATCTTCTTTTTTTTGCAAAACTCATTAAACTGATACAATACAAACTTCAATTCATTATCAATTACAAGCATTTTAAGTTTGTTTACTGATTCTCAATCATGGTATGTCAGTCTTTAAATCTCTAAAATGTATGTCTTACTTTTCAATATATAAATTCACATCATCCTGAGTAATCGTCTATGATAGTAAAGAAATAAGATCCTTAACTATTGAACCCTCAAATATCTACATAAACATACTCGAACAATCTATTGGACATATGTTTACCAATCTTAAACTTCAATCTATAGAACTTTTCCAATGCACATTCGTTTCAAATTTTCAAATTCCTCATACTTTCATCTCCTAGTAGGTTTTGCTTACTTAGCTCCACTAAACCTTTATCACTCATATGTCCTACCTTTAGTGTTAAAACTTTGTCTTGTCTTGCATCATTTGACTAGTGACAGACACATGTTCAAGAATTATAGACGTCTACGATATACAAAATGTTCCTCTTCACCTATTAATAACTATAAATGCTATTTCTAAAATCTTTATAATACCATGCTCAATCTTTGTCCTTCAACCCATAAGATCAAACATATTATCAATAAAAGATTTATCTTATGCCTTGTTTGGTTGAGGAAGTGGATTTGATGTGAAAGTGTGTGAAAAGTATGTGTGTTTGGATTAAGGGAAAGATGATAAGAAATGAAGAAAAAGTTTATAAATATTTGTAATAACATCTTTTGGTTGTTAAACATCTTCAATATAACTAATCTTATATTTTGCACCTTATAGGTTTTGTTGTTTCCAAGAAAAACCAGACCTCATGCTTTTAGTTTTAAGGTTTCTAAGAGCTTATTCACTAGACACATGTGAAACTTAAGTCCATAACTCAATTTATATATGTATTTGAAATTGATGCCACTAATACTCTTCATACTAATAATTTTTAGACCCAATAACAACAGTCCACAAATTCTCTTTGAAAATGAGAATTTATTCTCCCTCATTTCTCTAATTTTCAAGGCAATCTTTTTTATAATGATTTTTTTATAACAATTGTAGCACTGATAACCTTTTTCCATCCTATTATTTATTTAATGTTTTGATTTATTTCATTTTTCTTCCCCATTTTCTTCTTATTGGTATATATGATATTCAAACTAAACCTATTATCATTTGTCTTAAAGTTCTGAAACTCCTAGTTCAAATTGAGGTCTGAAACCTTCTTAAATAATACAATATCTTTAGAATGATCAAGTATCTTGAAAAAAACATTAAAAAGCAATACAACACTATTTTCATCTCAATATTTTTAAAATTATCTAATACTTTTTCAAATTTACTAAATTTATTATTATTCTATTATGTCAATGTAAACTAATATAATTATTGTTTCAAATAAAGCTTATGTATAAAAATTTAGTTATAATTACTCAAATTTCATCTACATTGATATAACAATTTTTTTCATTTGCGACTTTTCTAAATCTTATCTTCAAAATACATTATTATTCCACTTTTAGTTTTGTTCATCATATGTTCTTCTATCTTTTTATTGGATAACTAGATCTTTATTATATCAACATAATTTTTATCTTAATATTCAATAATTTTAAAATTACTCTCACATTTTTTTATATCAAATTAGTGATCATATTTTTAAATTTTGCACTTTTATATTTTTCTTTCTCTTATCCCATAAAGAACATTAATTATTAAATTACAATAATCCAAAAAAAAAAAAATGGTGAAAGAAAGTACATTAGAGCTTCAAACATGTTTGTCTACATGGAAACCTAATTAAAGTGAGTAAACTCCCTCTAACAAATGATCTTGTGTGTATGATTTTAGAATCAAAATTGATACTTAGCGCAGCTATTCCACCATGCAGCACCCGCAGTAACAGCTATTAAAAAGCTGGAACAAGGCAATCAACAATATTACAACAACCAAGCTGTGATTTTTGAGTACGTGGAGTCCATGGCACGCATACCCAACCCAACCACTACCAGCAGAGTTTCTTCCTAAATCATCTTTCATGTGCACATTACTTCTCAAATCATCTCATTTCAGAATCTCTTTAAACTTCCAATCACATTAATTCTTCCTCCCAATGCCCATTCCTACATATCCATATATATTAATTACTCCCTAACATCCAACTTTTGCTTCCGAGATCACTCTTTTTGGACATATTAACCACAAAATGATTCGTGTAATCTTCTTTTCTAAAGCCTGGTGATTTTTTCTTAGCCATTACTTGATTCGTATCCCCTTTGATTTTAGTAAACATTATATAAAGCGCGTAGTGCTTCCCTTGTTCCCTGCCCTTCAAAAAGATAATTAAAATAAATAATAAACACACTTTTTCTTTTTTTTTCTGCTATATTTAACTTTTGATTATTATTATAGTATTTGTTAGGTATCTACCTGTTAGTCTAAGTTTCAAATTAAATAAAAAGGAAAAAGTTGAATAATGTATAATAAAAAAAATCCACCAACTTAATACCTTAAAATTTTGAATTGAAAGTAGTGTCATTTTCTTATATAGGTTGATCTTTTGTCTCATTTTTATTTATCATTCCGGTATTTTTTTCTCTTAAATTTTTCCAAACACGTGATGATATCAGAACTGATGATTTACGACTTGAGTAAGTACAGTTTGATCAAGATATAGAAATTTAATGTCTTAAAATTTTTCCTCCCTTAGTTTTTCTACCAGAATTTGTCTATGCTCCATTCTCGTTAAACAAAAACTCTACTTTATTTTGTCAAATACCTATCCATAATCATATGTAAAATTCGCGTAAAAAACTAAACTAAATGCATTTATTTAGTAGGTCTAAAAAATGACAAAGCTTTAAAATAAGGTAACAAAGCAAGTATTAGTTTTGATTTGACCAGACATTGTTACTTGCTATCTTTTTATAGCACAGTTCATGTCTTCTAATATAAAAATCGAGTGGTATCCAGGTGTGGTGAGATACAATCAACAACCACACGAGAAAAAGATAAGACTCTGTTCCACTCCTACTTTTTATCAACTTCACTATTACGTTTAAATACAAAAATTATTTTTAGAAATGTAAATGGGAGAAAAATAAAAACATATTATTGTGTAAATATATATAGTTCAAACTATATGTGTTTTTTTATTTGGCACCTAATTCTTAAGAATATCAAATTAATAAAAGTATTAAAACAAGTTAAATAGAAAGACAGTGTGTAAAAACTATAGTATCTAGACAAATGCAAATAAAACATAGATGAAGAGAGAAAAATTGAGAGCTTCTGAAAAAGAAAAAAAAAAGGTTAATTTTTTATATGTCGCATGAAAAGACAATATTTGAATCATACCTTTACATTTAAAAAGTTCTTCGCAATAAAATAAAACCGATCTTTTATATTTTAATGAAAGAAAACTCAAAATTACGTTATCTAAGAAAAACTATTTTTTTCCCTAAAGTTAAGGGAGTCTGAATTATGTTTTCTCCAAAGTATTTTTTTCCCTCACAAGTGTTAAATCGTTTAGATAAAAAAATATTTTTTTGTAGAACTTCCATTAAGATGTTTCACTCTCTCTTATTTCATTTGTATAAAGATTAGTTTGACTCTTCCTCTATACAAAGACGAAACCACCAAACAATTATACAAGAAAATATTAGTGATTAAACTACTGCTATTTAGCATGTGGTTATGTAAACATGTAAAAAGAAACAATATTGAATTGAATTAATCCAATAAAAATGCACCCAACATATTATTTATTTTAGATGTTATACAATAAATTTCGATAAGATCTAAATTATTGAAAGCATTGCACTGTGAACATCTAAGATTTATTTGTTTTGAGGCACATGTGTGTTGTACTTTTACTTAAAAATTTTAGTCTTCCCTTTACCCAAAGTATTTGAAATTAAACTAAATATATCTTAACCTTTACTAATCATAGCTTAACAAAAAAGCCGCGTACGTTACATAAATGTTAATACTAATTTATAGAAATGGGTACATTAATTCGGCAGGTTCTACATTGTTTATACATTTATACGTTCTCTGAGCATAAACTAAACATTTTAAGAATAAAAAAAAAGAAGTATTTGGTCAGCCCTGGCCCTACCAGTGTCCACTGTCCCAAAACCTACCAACATGTGTAATAATATTATTGAGGCTGAAGTTGTTTTAAATATATTTCTTAAGTGAATCTTGTCCAACATTTAACAACTCTGTTACCACATAATCATAATTAATTACTTCCTAAGTGTTTAAATAATTGTTGAATTTTTAATAAGACATTTTATAATTTTTGTGCAATTTATTTATTTTATTAAATATTATGAGTATTTGTGTTTGTATTAATAAATACAAAATTATTAACAATGAAGGCTAATTTAGTATATTAGTAATGTTTTTCTAAAATAATTATTTTTATTAGCCTATGGGATTATGTTAGTTGAATTTTATAAGTTATATTAAGAATAAAAAAAGAAAGCAAGTTGTTAATTAATCAATTAACTAATTAATGGCTTATAACTAATTGTGATGTTTCCTCAGTAAGCACATTGATGGGAGAATCAGCTTGGGATTTTTTCCAGGTAAGTGAAAGAGTGAACAAACTTGAAACAACCATGTCAAAACCATTTTATTTATTTATTTATTTTTTAATTAAAGGATCTTCATCGATGTCAGAGGTCGGTGCTAGCAAACTACGTTTCCTGATTAGTTTAAATTACTTATATTTGCTAACTAATTTTATTTAACGATAATTTTTTTGTCTCGTTGAAAACATTAGATTAAACACAACCTTTGTACAAAGCTTAAGTCTAATTATTTTAGTAAACCTATTAGAACAGATTAAACTTCACGCAAACATTATATATGACTTGTTTAAAAAATCAAAATTAAAAAGCTTCTATGAAAAGTAATTTAATGTTACTAACACCTTATATTGTAAAAATTTTTAATAATTTCTTATTGATGATTTAATCAATACAATATTCTTTTTCTAGTTTTCACTAAAGTTACTCAATGCAAGGATTGAGTTTTCATCCAAGATGATTGGTTACCATTTCACAATAGGGCATCTGTTTAGGATTAAGAGATAATTCTTGTATAACATAATTCAGTTATTATTTTTTAATAATTAAAATAAATGTAATTAGTAATTCTTGTCTGTTTACAAATCAAAAAAATATTTTCGTAAAAGAAGTAATTGATTTATAAGAGAATCTTGTTACACGAAATGTCATCAAATAATAACGTCATCCTTTCCATGTAAGTCGTGCATATGGCTTTAGGATTATTACCAACATTCCACTGAAGATGAAAGAAAAAAACAACGTTCATACGAGGTAATAAGTCCTAAACTAAATATAAAATAATACAAATAAGTCTAATTAAAATTATTCTTTATAATTAAAAGTGACAAAACACGTAAGTCTTACCTGTTTTAGACTCAATAAAAACAAGTGAGACAGACCAAACTCCATTTGAAAACGAACTAAAAATAAAAGTATTGACTTGTTCCGGTTGACAAAATCTTTTAATTATTTATTTTATAAAATTAATTTAAACAAAAAAATCAATCTTTTTAATAATTTACAGCCCTAGTTAAAAAATCCAATAAATCAAAATTTTCTTAAACAGATTTTATTTGCAGGTTATAATTGTTGTAAAAAGTTATAACTTACACATAAATTACGAGAAGAATTGACCTTTTTTTTTCTTTCTTAAATTTTTCCCCTTTGGCACACGCACTGCTCTCCAGGTATTACGTTGATGAGAAGAGGACCACATAGATTGACCTTACACAAAAACATGGGTATTTGGACCACACTTAGAATGAAGGGGTTTGCATGTAAAATTAGCTAGATTATGGGATTATCTAAAATAGGAGTCACTGTCTGCATTAGATAAGGATATGCATGGGATTTCCCTGCATTGAAAATTGGCTTCTTGTTTTGTTTTGTGATTATGACTGCATTAAGTCTAAAAGATGAAAAGGGTATGTTTTTATTTGGACAAGTCCATCTGGGCAAAGGTCCTAGAATATGTGGCCAAGAGGACATGAATCCAAGGGATACTTATCATTGAGGTAGGTTAGAAAGAAACAATCAAAGATGGGGTTAAGAAGGGATGTTGACAGGGCAAGGGCACAACTATGGTTTGAGATGTTTCCTTCACTTTCTGATGTGACCTGTCTCTAAGTCATTGCCATGCCCTAAAAGTTAAGTACTTATGATATTGCAAAATTTTTTTACTCATTTATTCTTCTCATGTGACTTGTTATACTATTTTCATCGTAGAAATAGAATTTAAGTTTACCTTGTTATACAAATTCAATAATAAAATTTGTATTTATTTATAAATTATTAAAAAATTTTTTTTTTCAGTTAATATAAAATCTTCAACATAACTCTTTCATGTCAAAATTCTTTAATTCGCACATAGAGTTATATATTTAAAGGTGGTTCGATATATTATATTAAAAGTAAACTTTAAACCTAACTCAATCTTATAAAACCGACTTGTAAAATAAAATTTGTATTTATTTATAAATTATTAAAAAAAAATTTCTTTAATTACATAATTTCTCTAACCGCCGCCTAATTTCATTTCTTCCTCTAACATTTCACGTCATTTTAATTTTCTTACCATAATTAGAAACCATTCTTTCTTATCAAATCATCCTCTCAAATCAGTTTGCTTAATCATTTCAATTTGGTATATCCATGAGGTAGAAAATGAGATTCCATCTATTTTTATTCATGAGATCCAAGACCAATAATTTACCTAGCAAGACGTGAGAGTTGTTTATTGAAATGCATGTGCTAATAGATTAATGGAACCTTCCCTGAAGAATCTCAGCATGAACTATAAATGTGAACAGATCTTAAATAATGATAAAAATATAAGAAGATGCGTGTTATTAATTAGTGGTGCTTTGGTGATGATCATATTATTCTCTTTGTAACGCCCAACGGAAAGGAATGTAATGTGGAAGAAAAGAACATGGACTTCTTACACTATATAAATTAATTAATGAATTGCATTTATGTGGCTGTGGTTATGCCTTACAAGAATTTTATAAATGAAACAAGGACTTCATGAGATTGATTGGGGGAGACGATGGGTTCGCACTCCATTTATTGTATATAACAGATGAAAAGAACACAACACAACAAACTATATAATATATTCAATGAATTTTCTGTATATAAGATTTTTTTATAAAAAATAGAAATAATTTTTATATATAGACTAATTTTGTAAAAAATTCATTTACTTCTTTTAATTTTTTATTTTTAATTTGTGTATAACTTAATTTTAACTTATCATTCTTTTCATATAAATGTTTATGAAAAACTTGTCCAAAAAGCTTTATAACTAAATCATCTACCAACCTTGTGGTGTAGATCCAAAGTTGTCTAAATGTGTGATATTTTTTTTTTTTTGGAATTTTTACATGTATATTTTTTAAAAGATAATATATATGAAAAACGGTAAGACATTAAAGGTAGCACGATTCTTATAATAAAAATTAAATTTTGATTTGCTATGACGTGAGAGCTATTTTTTTTTACTAAGTTCAATCCTCTTATATTTACTTTGTAGTATTAAATATATGTAATATTTTGCCTTGTACTCTAAAAGCTTTTCAGGTTTTTTGAAACACTCCTGTGCCTCCATATATGAACTAAAAAGAAACTATTTTGTTGATGATGATTTAAGGAAATCAGCATCCTTTACTGAAACATGTATAACAACTTGCTTCAATATTATTTTAAGCCAAGTTAGACTTTGACCAAACAAGTTAAAGAAAATATTTTTTTATTAATTTAGTTTAAAACGTATTTTTCAGTAAGTTCACACTCGTAAAAATGGGTGTATAAAGAGGCATAAAAACAATGCGAGTGTGAGACTATGACCCAAGAATTGAAATCCGCCTAAGCCCAAAATACCACGCCGAAATATAACGGAATTAAGCCCGAATATAACGTCATTACCTGGTTTCAAAAAATAGAATCATTAATTTATTTATGACTTAATTTTTTATTTATTAAAAACATCTTGAATGGCATTTTATTTAATAATTCAATATATAAAAGTATTTAAAAATAAAATAAAATTATAACAAAATATAAGTTTGTATCCATAGAGATACTCTAAAATTAGAAATGATAAAAATAATAAATCTGTTTGAAATATTTTGAATACTCGAAAAGTTATAAATTGTATATATAATTTACGAGTTCTTAATATTAAGTACACAAATGTATCCTCAAAATAATTCATAGAATCTAAACTTAAGCTGTCTGAATAATTAAGTCTGTCTATAAATTTTAATTATTTTTTTAAGCTTAAAGTTAAACAGCCTAAACAAACTTATTTATATAAAAAAGGAAATGAGAGAAAATATAAATGAGTATTTAATGAATTTAGTTAAAATGGTCACAAAGTGCATCAATTCATTTAAACTTGTGAGATTTGACTAAAAATAAATTGAAAAAAGGAAAGTTATATAGATATTAATTATCACGTTCTTTGTTAAATTTTTCAATTACATAGATATTTAAGAAACAAGATTATTTGTTAATCATGTGATAGTGTTTGTGGTCTGGTCGAAAATACGTATCTGTTAAAACTAAAAAACCAGTGGCCAACTCCATTCTCACCCAAACTCCTTAATTTTCAGCATGTAGAGCTCCTGAAGCAGCAACTTTAAATGGGGACGGTGACTCTGTCATGCAGTGGTCGGAGAAATACCCTACTCATTTCAGTTCATGTGGTTTGAAATTCATGATATATACTGTAATTAATGTAATGTAATATGTTTGATTAATTGCAAATTATAGTGATCTTATCTGCTTAGCAATCCACTTTATAAGAGGGATTAATTAGTGTTTAGTTGTCTCTTCAAAATTTGTTGTTTTCTTTATTGCAGTAAGAAACATCTAAATATGGCATTTAAGTCGATAAATTACTTATGTCAAAATGATTCATCAGTTCCTATCATGACTCAGATTTTTTCTACAATTTTTAATACCACCAAAGTCAAAGTTATCATCACTGGCCAGTTGCTACTATCACTCACCATCATTGTTACTTTACTACTATTATTATTGTATCATCACTGTTACCATTATTGCCCTTTTCGCGAGCCATCATCACTCTCACTGGAACAGCCAACTATAGTAAGGCAATTTTATTTTTATTTATACATATATACTTCAAGTATATGTGAAATTCCGGAATATAAGAATGTGACTAGTTTGTATCAAAATCCATAAACATATTCATAATGAATAGAATAAATATTTACTTATTTCAAAATGGTTCAAAGTGGATATTTATTTTTAAATTTTAATAAATATGAGTACAAGTAAAAGTATATATATATATATATGATACCCAGTCTATTATATCATTATTTATTTAAATATATATATATATATATATATAATTTCTATTTAAGAATAATAATGCTACAAAATTATATTTCTAATATTTTTAAATTAATATGATTTATATTTGAATGTTTTAAAAATATGTTTTACTCTTAATATTATTGTAAAGTTTTTTGTATTACATTTTAATTTTTTTATTAGTATTATGTTTGAATGGTTTAATAATAAAGTTTTTTTTATCTCTGAATTAAAAAAGATGATTACAAAATAATCATAAAAGTATGTTAAAAAAGTATTCCTTAACTTTTGTATTTATATTTATGTAAAACAAAGTTTTTAAATATTTTTTGTAAGTTTTTAGTTATTTTTATGCAACCTTTTTATTTTGTATAGACTATTTATTTTATATATTTTTATATATTTATGTTATTATAATTGTCTTGAACTTAAGAAATATTATTTTTATTTTCAAATAGGGTGTTTATATAATCAAATGGTACATTATTAATATACAATAATATATCAAATAATTTTAAAGTAAATATAATTTTTTGTATATATAATTTATGTGAAGAAATTTCAATCTAACAACGACTTTTAAAGAAATATACTGTTCAATTAAAAATATTAACAAGTACAGTTTTTTATAGAGATTATATCAGTACAATTTGATCCTTTCATCATAATATATTTTATATATATACATTAATCTAGTTAAAAGTCTTATATATATAATTATATCATATATTTTAAATCTAAGAATAATCATGTTTACAATGTTATGCCTTATGTTGGAATGGTTCAATGTTATTTGGACCTTTTTATGTTATGTTAGATTATTTTTAATTTTAAAGTTTTTGTTTATGTGATTTAAGAATGGAATTTAATTTTTGTAAGGTAAAACAGTTTCTTACAAAAATACGATACACAAGATATATAGACACTGCTAATATATAAATTAACATTTTGAAAATGATATACCAATGAAAAAAATCACATATTGAATTTTATCTTATAATAATAGATACTTTGGTTATAATTAGACAAACATGTATTATATACAAAAATAAGTATATTAAATAATAAAAATGCATTCGTTCATGCAACTTCAATAAAACATTTCGGATAAACTAGTAAATAGGTATATATAACATGAAAAAACTAATTATGTTATATATCCAAAAGTAAAATTCTTTAAGGATATCATCTTTACTTCCTAATCATGTGAGATTAATTTAAGTTCACATACAAAACATATAAGATCAAAATAAAATGAGTTTTGTTTGAAAACTGAAAATCCAACAGTGTTGGGAATATGAGATTTATTTATTGAAATAATTAAGAGTAACAAAACTGTAGACAAAAATACAAAAACTGATCCAATAATTTGATGGGTGAAAGCAGGGTTGCCGGGGAAGGTATCTAAAAAAAATTGGAAATAACGTATGCTTGCCTTCTTGCGAAGACAGAAATACACGATGCACTATTCTAGATAACTAAACTAAGTAACTAGTCCTCAAACCAGAGGACACTATAAGATGGAAAACTAACAAGACCAAGTGCTCTGCATGTGATCTCAAATTTACAACAATCACTGCTTACACTACTCAATCCATTTTAGTAGCTACCCAAAATCATAATTAACTTTATATTCTTCACACATATAGAAATATGAGTCGGTTAAGGATCAACGTTCCAGAAATCTCCATGTGTCACCATGCAATTGGTCCCAAACATGATATGACACAGGCATGCAGCCACAAGCACAAGTTCCTCAAAGCTATATTATTGAGGGCTATCTCTCTCTCTCTCTTGTAATCTATATAGCCAAACAAACCAAGCAGCATTATAATAGAAGAGGACACAAGAAAGGGGGAAGCTACACACACATAAGAAGGGACACTTTCAAAGAGGTGAAACCACAACACTTATTCTTTTCCTTATTTATAAACACTTTCAAAGCTCTGTGAGTTCATTGAGAAGCCTCAAATGGCAACTATGCTGGCAAAGGAGCATGGTCTCAACCTCAAGGAGACTGAGCTGTGCCTCGGTCTGCCTGGTGCTGGAGGTGGCGGCGGCGGCGGCGGCGGCGGCTCTGAGGTGGAAACACCAAGGGCTTCTGGGAAGAGAGGGTTCTCTGAGACAGTTGATCTGAAGCTTAATCTTCAGGCCAAGGAAGATCTCAATGAGAATCTGAAGAATGCTTCAGAGGAGAAGACTCTCCTCAAGGATCCCACCAAGCAACCTGCTAAGTAAGCGATTTTCTCCCCTTTCTTTTGTAGCTAAAGGTTTCTGCATGCTTCTGTTCTCAAATCTTTTCTTCCTTCATCGTAGTTATAATGGTTTCCAAACGAACTACAAGTTGATATAAGCAACTTCTTTATTTTTCTGCTAATTATACATATTTTTGTTAGAGTTTATTCGATTTGCGCAAGGTATAAAATTTTCCAACTTGTTGTATAAAGAAGAGGGAGATATCAGAAAGTTATATAAGATTGATAGGATTTGGAATAATATATATGTTTCAGGGCTCAAGTAGTTGGTTGGCCACCAGTGAGGTCATACAGAAAGAACATGATGAGCCAGAAGGTTAGCACTGAGGACGGAGCTGAGAAGACAACAAGCAGCACTGGTTCTGGGGCTTTTGTCAAAGTTTCCATGGATGGAGCACCTTACCTTCGCAAGGTGGACCTCACAATGTACAAAAGCTACAAAGAGTTATCTGATGCCTTGGCCAAAATGTTCAGCTCCTTCACCATGGGTTAGTTAGTACTACAATAAAGCCTACTACATGTGATCCATATTTTTCCATTATATTTCCCTCTCTATTTAAACCACTTTTACCACAACCATGTGACTGAAATTATATATTAATAATATGCAAGAGAGTCATGCACACACACACACACACAAAATACCATCTTACACAAAATTCTTTCTTTGCAATCTTTTTCATTACATGGAGTTCTCTTTTCTCTTATTTATTTCTTTCTTCTCCAACCACTTGTGCAAGTGTGTAGAAACCTCATTATTTTATATGTATGTAACACTAAGAAAAGAAACAAAACAAGGGACGTAAAAGGAATACTGTTTATTATATATGATATAAAGTTTTAAATCGTTGATGCATGTTAATGATGCTTTGGATTGTTACATTCAGATATGAGATTGCAGGTTCTTACCTGTGATTAACCATAAATTAGCTAAAGTATTAAAATATTTTCGTGCTATTTAGTTATGGTTTTATATTGGAACTGGTGAAGGTAATTATGGGGCCCAAGGAATGATAGACTTCATGAATGAGCGCAAGTTGATGGATCTTCTTAACAGCTCCGAGTATGTGCCAAGCTATGAAGATAAGGATGGTGACTGGATGCTCGTGGGTGATGTCCCATGGGAGTAAGTTCTTCATCCAACAACATCGGCAGTTATTATATACAATCATTTCTTAGATGCAGATATATAAAATCCAGTAACTATATATACATATATATCATATATTTTACAAATTCAGTATTTTTTTTCAATTGCCACCCTAAACATGGAAAATTAAGGAACACTTGATCAGAAACATCTATAGTTTACCAGGCATTAATTAGTCTTACATAATTTTAATTCTGTAGACCCTTGAAATTAACCTTGATAACTGTTTAATTTTCTGAAGGATGTTTGTTGAGTCATGCAAGCGTCTGCGAATAATGAAAGGATCAGAGGCAATTGGACTTGGTATGCATCATTATATCTTAATTATTACATCTACTACTTTTTCTCTGCACTCATTTTATCACTCTTGGAAATCATTAAATATAATTACTAATTAATCAATATATAGTTGTCATTTTTTTGGGCTATTCTAATGTGTTGGAGGCAAAAAATTTTAATGTGCTTTCAGCGCCAAGAGCAATGGAAAAATGCAAAAGCAGAAGCTGAAGGTGGCCAAATACATGATGTGTGAGATTCGTACCAAATTGGAGCTATAAAAGAAATATGTGAAGCACTTCTGCTGAGACTGTGGAGCGGAGTGTTGTTAGTTTGAACGTGTTTGTGTCTTTTTTTTTGTTTTGTTTTGTTGGTATATAGATTCAACTTTAATTTTAAGGAGCCTATGGAGCATTTGTAATGGACAAGAAGCAATAAACTTAACCTATATAGTCTGGCTTGTTTATTATGTGATCCTTCCATGCTGTCATGATTGTTGTGTGCTAAATACCTTGAATTTTAATGCATACTTTATTCCCTGAAGAGATTCTCCCTGTATCATTTAGTTTGATTTTATGTTTTAATTAGTTGTGTATGTCCTGCAAAATGATCAATGTCTCAGCTGGATGAAGAAGGTATTAAATTTTTATATGGTTCATAAGTGAGGGAGGGAACAAGGCCATGTGCATGTTGAAGGAGGTTCTTTGATGGCCATTAGTTTTGTAGTCTTTGTCATCTAGTTTTGCAATATCAAATGCGTATTAACTAGGTGGGTGAATGTTGGGTTGGTGAGTGAACGTGGTTGGAATATTAATTCTATATATATAAATAAATATAGAACAAGATATACTATGGGTATCACGATATATTATTATTAAGGTCAATGGTATTGGAATAAACATATCCCAATAACTCTGTGCACAGTATAAAAGAATTCTTGGATCGGACACTGTGACAGCTTCAGGTCCTTGCTTTTGAGAAAAATATCCATTATTTTAAGGGATTTGTTGCCTATATAAAGTGCATATAAAAGTGATTGAACTTTAAAATATCTGATCACTCACATATTTTAGTGAGATCTGAACAATTTAGGGGAAGGGTTGGAGTAAGCTTTGAATAAGTTTTTGATTTGATCAGACATTTTACATATTAAATTTTCTGAATCTAATTTAAGTTAACTTTATATTATAACTTTTAAATTTGTATTATTATGAGGATATTTTTGTTATGACGCATAATTTCAGGGTTATTAATTATACATGTTTTTTTTTAATACGAATGATCAATCATTTTCAAACTTATTTTAATATGAAGATTTATTTCATTTTTAATTTAAAATGCATTTGATTTTGTTTTCCTTTTATTATACGAATCCTTTCATCTCAAATTCCATCCATTTATAGTCTCAAATTATATATTTTTTTAATTTACTCTTTTCTATGTGAAGATGAGCCTCTTATTCTTTAATTATATTTTAAAGTTTAATTGTATGTCTATTTGTTATTATTTTAGGAGTTTTATTTATACTAGTACAAAAAATAATTGTTTACATTGAAGATTTACATCAATTTTCGGAAAACCTATATAATATATGTTTTTAAATTGATAATATATATGTAAGGTGGTAACAAATTCTAATACTAAATGGACAATTGATAAAAATGGATTATACTAAAACCAATTCAAAAATTTTATCAATTATAAAGTAATCCGTATAGAATTAATGTAAAAAAAATTCATCACAAAACTCATAAACCAATTGTTCAAAGAACTTAAATTAATTCATCATACAAATTTAGAATATTATAACATCTTTTCTAAATTTTGAAATTATTTACAACAGTTTTTAAATTGATTATATCATATGAATTGATCTATATATTTTCTACATTTTTTTGGTCGGAAATTCATTTTCTACATTAGTTATTTTACAATAAATTTAAAAGTTTAATATGGTTTATAATTAATAACTATGTGGTTTATAATTAATTAGTGTTATCATATTTTGGTTTTACTCAAATTTTGAATTCTCAAACTACATACTTCTCGATATCTCCTTATAATATAAATAATTTCAATATGTGTTCTCTAGTTACTAAATATGGTATTAGCTAGTAATGATATGTTGCTTCATGATTTGCATCCTGTAAGCGCGCGCGCATATATATATATATATATATATATATAACTTACAATCCTATACGAGATGAATTTTTTATTATATTTTGATTATTATTATTATAATTTTATATTATATTAATAATTAAAAATATTGATAATACTAATAATAATATTAATATCAATTACAAATATTAATAATATTACTATTAATAATAATATAATAATATAATAATAATATTATTAATGATAATATTAACAATAACAAAAATATTAATGAAATTGATAAAAATAAAAATATTAATAATAATATTCTATATATTAATAATAATAATAATATTAACAATATATTATTAAAAATAATAATATTATTATTATTATTAATCATATTAATAATATTAATATTAATTATAACAATAATAATACTAATAATAATTATTAATAAATAATAATAAATACTAATAATAATTATTAATATTAGTTATGTATTTTTTTTAAGTAATTACATACAAATTTAAATCAGTATGTAATTAGGTAAAGATTTTACTTACAAATCTTAAATTAGTTTTTTTAAAGGAGTGTATAACCTTTTACAATAAGACAAGTTTTCTCTCGTTCAAAAGAAACCATAAATCTTGTATTTAACTTTATATATCCATTTGCATCTAATTGGTATATTACTAGGAGGTAAATCAGTTAGTATAAAGTCTTGTTGGATTGTAGAGCTTCAATTTCATTGTTCATGGCTGCAATTCATTTAGGATATTGGCAAACTTGTTCATAAGTATAAGACTCGTTGTTGGAATATATAACTAAAGTATAACGAAGACGTTTGTTAGATCACTACAAGAAAGCGGTTAAATATAGGTGATATATTTATGTCGGCCAAACGGCTCATAGACACATTAGTAGTGTCAATTTGATTCATGCAAAACTCGTCACAAATTTAAAAATATTAAATTAATTTTTGAAAAAAAAGAAATTGGGTCAATCTAGTCGACACTACGATTTGTTTCGGCAAAAACTAACATTACTTAAAAAAGTACTTTTTCTATTATCTTGTATTATATAATTCACGTAACTTTAAATTCGTCTTGTATTTGATGTAGTCAACACAATTGATGTAGTTATGATATTAATAGTGATTTTTAATAAAGTAAATAAAATGAGAAAAAAAATTATTGTTTAAATTGAATTGAACAAAATTCAAGAAGTTTTTTGAAGTATAATATGAAATAAAAGGTATTAATATTACATCAATAAAATGTAAAAATAATGGAAAAAGATAACAAATAAATAATGATCAAATATCTAACTTTAAAAATAATTATTAAAAAAATTGATAAATGTATATGCATATTAATTTATCCTTTGACGACAATATACAACATATTTTCTCTTGATGTAACCAGATCGTGATCTCATTCCCCCAACATATGTGAGACTGACGTGAGTGAATTTGTGTTCTTTGATAAGAACTTACAAAGTGAGGGTCAGTTGTTATGTGGATCGTAAAGAGGGCAGAAGGCCCAATTGAAGTTCTGGGTTTCTTCTAGGTCGGTCAGATGATGGGCTGAAAATCATTCTAAAAGCTTTTTTCTTCCTGTACCCTCATAATTTTGAAATTACTATTTTATCCATTATAAAAGTGACATTCACATTATCTGTTCCGAAAATCTTCTAAAACAAAGCTTTCTGGAATTTACAGAACGTAAGTTTTGAAACAGAATTTCTAGAATATAATTTTCAAATTTTCTGAAGCACATGAAGTACATTTTAGAATAAACTTTCTAAAATAATTTTTTTAATCATATATAATATCTTCTGAAATGAAATTTTCGAAACAATTTTTTTAAAATACATGAAATATTCTAAAACAAGTTTTTTTGGAACATAAATGATAGCTTCCATAACAACTCTTTCACTTTCTTTTCTCTTCTTCTTCCCCAAGCGTACAGTGTGTGATGGAGAACGGAGGTGTAGGCGGTGGCACAAGTGTTAGCAGCGGTGTAGGCAGTGGTGGCTGCAGCACGGTGCACATGGTAAGATATTTTAATTTTTTTTCTTACGGGGTGCAGTTAGTAATTATAAAGTGCTGAAAGCAAAAGCCTTATAGAAAATGCAAAGGAAATGATTAACTTTCAGATAACCACAGTGCAAATAAATATAGGTATGACATATATATTGTTTTCTGAAGGCAGAGGGAATTTGTTACTATATATTTCAAAGTTTGTGATGACATAAGCAAAGATCATAACACTAACATAGTACAAACAGAAAGAATGCAGTATTGGTTAGAAATGACCTCAATTTAACATCTAATCTTCCAATCTTTCAAGACTGCACAAATTAAATGCAATTCAATAGTAAAATAAAAATAATAAACTCGGATTAAAGTATATTTTACGATAGATTCATCTGTACTTTTATTTTTTGATTTATTATAATTGTACACTTTAAGTTTCAACTGCACCAATTATATATATGTCTTTCAGGGCAAGTGTGTGATTTGTTGACTTTTATCCATCTTTGATTAAATATTTAATAGAGTTTACTAACTTCATATTAAATAATGACAAACATAGTTATTGACATAGTTACGTTGACACAACTTAATTATATTTGCAGTTACTCATGCATCGCAATCATACGAAAGCAAAAGTGTTATTAAATCATGTTACTATATATATATATATGTAAGTCATTACTTCAAGTGTCATTTTATTATCCGATGTTACATTTATGTCACAAATCTAATCAAATATTAAAAGAGGAATAAAATGCATAATAAGGATACTTGAAGAATCTAATTTATATAATTAATCATAAATAATAGCATAATTATAATTTTAAGAAACCAAAAATACAATTAAGTATTATGATATATATTTTAAAATAAATAATATCATAATAAAAGTATTTACAAAAGTTACAGTCATCTCTCCCCAAATAAAACTAAATGATACTACTAGACAATCACCTATTTTTAATAAAATAAAAATTACGTTCCCCTAATCTTTAAATACACATTCATTTTTCTTATATGTTTCTTATTTATCTTTTTTGGGTCTTTAATAAAATTACATTCACTTTCCTTATTTTACTTTTAAGTAATGTATTAACTAAAGCTTACAAACAAATATCAAAATTAAGCATTTATATTTTTAAAAAAATTGAATAATGAAATTATAGAAAAGTTATATTCATATTTCTTAACCAAAAATACAATTAAGCATTTAAATGATGTTGCTATATTATGAGAATGATCCATGCATGTAGCAAAAATTGAGTTTGATCCATGAACCAAAGAATGTCAGATAGTGACAATCATAGTATCATAAGGGAGGTTAGTATTTAATTCAGTAGATTAACATAAACTTGTTATACTACCAAAACAATAACATTTTACTCTAATTTTAGAATAAACATTCACTTCTCTTAATGTATTAATAAAGTAACAATTATATTCTTAATTTATTTATATTTATATTATTAAAGTCATATATAAATACAATAATAAGTTATTAAATTTAATAATACATTTTAGTAGTTATTTTTATATTAAAATGATATTTTCTTAAAAGTATAACTTTTATTATTTTGTAAGATATTGTAGTTAGGGACTATACAATTTTATAATGTTTTATACATATAATAGTTAAGTCATTCAATTTTTTCTTTATAATTTTTAACATTATTGAATAAAATATTTTATTAATTTGTATAATTATTTTATTTAAATTTAGTTAATATGATATTTTAAAATAATATAATAGAAGTGAATGTTTCTCCATTAAAAATGAAAGGTAAGTATCATATGTTAATAACATAAGGAAAGCATATGTTTATTGAAAATTTAGAAGAATAATAAAAAAATATATTTTTTTTTAAATTAAAGTAAATATGAGGGGAGAAGTAACATTATTTCTTTATATAGACAATTATTGAAAGATATGGTAGAAAGTATTTATCATTAATTGGTCGGTCAACTACTAATTGATATATCATTTATATGGTACAGAGCAAATGGGTGGACAAAGAGTAAGATTGATAGAATGATGATTGTTGTAGTGGAATAGATTAATACATGAAATAGAAAGATCTAAAACTTTTTAATGGACTTAATTATATATAGGTTTATAGATAAAAGTTTTAGAAAGGTCGGGGAAAATAGTTGGACAAGATTGAATGCTCAAATATGGATATGAATATGTACTAAAAGAAAAAATTGAAAAGATTTAAGAATAAAACTAAAATTTTGGAACAAGAACTAGTTTGGCAACACAAAAAATAATATCAATAAACTCTTGAAGGAACTTAATGAATTTGATCTTAAAAGGAACACGTAAACCTATCTCAATTGAAAGTGATTCAAGATGAGTTTTAGGTGGTTACTAGATATAATTTAGCCATTGTGAAATAAAAAGCAAAATTCACACACCATGATTAACTCAAAAAGGAGGAAGAATACAATTAAAGACCCATTTGTAGATGAAAGTGTGGTGGGACAACCACAACCAAGTCAAAAAGAAAATATAAAATTTTTTGAAAGACAAATTCAATGAAGATAATTGAAAAAAGCCTAAAGTTAGACAAGGGTTAGTTTGATAAAATAACGGACATCAAAACTAAGTTCCGAACTTTTAAAGGTGAAAGGGATAGTATGAGTGAGATTGTGGGAGTGACAAAAACCTAGGGACGGTGTGAGATTAATGGAAATAAAAAGTCCAGGCCACATGGGTTTATTTCAAGTTTATGAAAATAAAAGAGTTTTGGGTGGAGTACGACTTCAACTTTGTTTGGTTGGGAGAGTAGATTTAAGAGAATAGATTTGAAGGAATTTGAGTGGATTATGTATGGATGGTAGAGTTGTTTGGATTAATAGATATATGATAAGATTTAAAAGGATTTGAGGAGAATGATTATGAAAATTTGGAAATGATTTGATAGATGTTATAGATTTGTTTTAATTAAGATATTTAGGAAATTATTAATTGATCCTTGTAGGATAAGATGATAAAAAATTAAAATGAATTGGATTAATTGATTTTAATATAAAAAATTATAGAAACTGAACTAACTTAACTAGATATTTTTCAGAAGGTTGATAATGATTTTATCTAACCCAACCCGTAAACATCCTTACTTTTATACTTTAATAATTTTATATTTTAAAAAAATAAAATTATTTTTAAGATGAATAAAAAATATTTTAAATAACATCTTCTCCCCTCAATTTTATTATAAATATTGAATCAAATAAAGAGACAAAAATATATATTTTTTTATTTTTTTTCAATTAAACATTAAATAAATATCTGTCGGTAAAAAAATAAAAATAAATAAAAAACAACATAACATGTATAATATACTTTTGTTATTTCTTTTATAAAGTAAACAATTTTATTGATTTAATTATTTTAAATCAATAATATAATTATGAATGAATAGATTGTATTGAATATAGGTAGATCGAAAGGAAATTAATTATATTATAACTGTTTTGAAAAAAAAAAAGTATTATGAATGAAAAAAATATATAATTGTTAAAATCAGTTATTTAAAGAATTATGGTTATAAATAAGTTTAATTTTCATATATAATATATATATATATATATATATATATATTATTACATTAAATATACTGCTAATAATTATTTTTTTATAATTTATAGTTTTTAACATTTTTCTAATTATTTTAGTGTGATAAAATTTATAATTTATTAAAATCTTATTTTTTTATTAAATAAATATTATAAAATATTTAGTGATATTTTTATAAATATTTTTATTAATATGTGAAAAATTGTTAAAAGTGTTTAATATGATAAGGCATAATTTAAAATTAATAAAATGTTACTAAATATTAGTAATATTTTATTTGATACAGTGACATTTTTTTTCATGCTAGTGATAATCGTATATATCGTAATGTACAGTAATCAAATTCATGATGCAGGCTGTAGTTGAGTTTCAACTCTATCTAATTCTCAGTTATTATGATTAAATTAATGGGATTTCTCAAAAGAAAAAAAGAAGAAAAAAAACATCTCCAGGATTTGCTGTCTCTCTCTCACGAAGCATCATTCACAATCATGATTGTCAATTGAAAAGTATATGACGAAAATTGAATGGAAGGTGGTAGAAAAAAAACATTACGGTCACCTGCTTTCTCATATGCTTTTATGCATGAATTTTATTTTTTTTATTATGTTAAAATAATATAATTTGAAATAAAGTTACAAAAAAGGATATATATATATATATATATATAAATTATTTTTAAGTGAAGAAATTACGTAATTATTTTGAATTAAGAAATTGTACAATTATGTATTTTATTAAATAAGGAAATTATTTAATGTAAAAATGATAATAAAAGTAGTTAAACTATTGCTTTCATTATTAAGTAAGTTTTTCCTTTTAAAAATTTCTTTATCTATGACTTGTTTTGTATCAAAAGCCCTCTCCATGGTTCGAATCTTTAGGTTTTTTCACCTCATATTTTCTTATATTATATTATATTCATCTTCTTCGTCAACTTTAACAAATTATTGTTGGTGACGAACGAAGTGATAAGATAGGGATCAGGTCCAAAAGAAAATAAATAAAATGGTGAGAAGATTTCACTGGATAGAACCAGGTTATTTTTAATTAATGAAATTTTGTTTTTTTGTATTTTTCTTTTTATACCTTGAATGATAACATTTTTAGAGTTGTCATAGGTTAAGTTTACCATTTAATGTATGATCTACAACGTAGTGGATATCCATAAAAATATATTAATGTTTACCTCTTTAATAGTAGGTAGCTTAGTTTTAGAGAAATATAAATTGTAGCTTCCTATGAAGTTTCATAACCTAACCTCCGAAGCTCCGAAGATGAAAGAGAAATAACAAAATCAAATCAAAACTTTAGGCTACTTTATGTTATTTCTTTTGGACTTAATGTCTGTTTTATAAAAAAACAAGTATCATTAAATGATATAGTATTCAATATATTTTAATTGGTGCAAAATATGGTTTTAAAACTTACAGTTAGATTATTATTTTTTTACATAAATTATATATACAAACTTTTATATTATTTTTAAATTAATTTATATTTTATATATCAATATATACCTTCTTAAAATATAATACATATATGAATAATTTTATTATTATAGTCGAATTTTAACAATATTTAACATAATCACAATGACATAAAATTATCATTTAATAGTTGAATTAATAAAATATACTTTTAAGTAAAATTATATATATAGATTAAATTACATCAACAAATCTTTACTTAATACACTTTTAATCTAAATTTATATTTATCTTAAGGTCATGATTTTCTCCCAATATTTATAGCACACTTTTTACAATGTTTTATTTTATTTAGATTTCAAGAGGAAATCGCATTCAAATTCTTTAAATATTTACTGCGATAAAGAAACTGCGTTTATGTTTTAATTATTATTATTCTATGATTATTAATATTAAAAATAATAATATTAATAATAATAATAATAAATTTAAGTGTTTTAAATATTTTAATTATAAAAGTAAGATATTTTTTGTCACACTTTTTATTTATTAGTTATTTATAATTATAAGTTATATTAAAAAAATTTAATTTAAATTATCCAACTTTTATGATTCAAACTCTATAAGTTTAAATTATATTTTTATTATTTTTTGTTACGTTTTTTAATGTAGTTTATTTTGATTATATTTTGATTATTTTTTGTTACACCTTTTTAATGTAGTTTATTTTATTTTAAAAGGTTACACTAAAAATTGTAACTTCAATATTTATTACTTGAAAAAAGTAACCGACTTGAAAAGATATGATTTAAATTATTTATGTTTTATAACTTCGTATTTTATCAGTTTAGACTGTATTTTTATTATTTTAAGTTATATCTTTTTATTATACTCTATTCTCTACACCACAAGTATTCACGCTTAAAGAACCGTTGCTTTTTATGATTCATAATTCATATTTACACCTTTTCCACTTTAGGTTACATTCTTTATTTAGTATAAGAATCAATTTTAAACATTATTTTTACTTTTTAATATAATTGGTGAACTTCTGTTATACACTTTTTCTAATAAAAATATTGATTAATTTCGTGACAAAAGATGAGTTATTTTATTTTTATTTAAAAAAGTTGTTGATTTATATACTAAATAGTAGATGTTATTTGTTTAATATAATATTATTTACGTTAATTTGAGAAATAAAATTAAAAACAGAATAAGTCACATTTCTGATTGCGAAAGTCAAATGTCTAATCAAATATTAAAAAGCAAGATAAGTGACAATATACAAAAGTTTATTGACAGTTTTGTAATAAACTGAGTTATTTAAAACTAATAGGTGAAAAAAATTGCCTTTTAAAGTTGTTACAGAAATTGTTTATACATAGTATTATTGTTCATGGTATTACTTGCTTGAAAACAAATAGTCAGTAGTTTCACTAAAATCTTGTTTACTTCATGGATTTATTATACATAAATAATCTAAAATAGAAATACCGAATCAAGTTTGAAAGAATTATAACAAATATGAAAAAAAATGGCATTCATGACTTACGGACTATATTTAAGATTGTATCAATATTTTAAAATATATTTTTTTTAGCTGCAACAAAAAAGATAGCATATGCAACTGGTAATTTATGCAAAATTTAAATTAAATAACAAATAAGTAAATCCTTGTTGGAAATTTTTGGTAAGTACTTCGAGTTCATAAATACTGAAATAGATTTTGGAGGCTAACTATTAAGTCAAAGTAGAATGGTATGCAAAAGAATATGAATATAAGTTTAAAATAAAATTTTATATTTTGTTTTCAATTAATATAATAATAAATAAATGTAAAGGTGAAAGTTAATTAACTTATAAGTTTAAAGCAGTCTAGTTGAAATTAAACTATTCATGTGAAACCTTTTTTTTAAATAAAAATCTATATATTTCACTCTCTTTTTCTTTTAAAACTTTCTCTCTTCTATAAAATTTTCTCTCCATCTGTCATCCATTTAAGAAATTTAAGATATTGATTGCACTTCTCAATAGCTAAAAAAAAAAAAGAAATGATTCTACCCGATCAAACCTCAATTAGAGTAAGTTCTTATTTATTTTATAGATCTTTTATCTTATGTATTTTTCTTAATTTTTGTCATCTATCTTAATAAGGACAGTTGAAAAACTTGTTCCTCTCAACTTAATTAGAGTCTTATTGAAATTTGATTTTGTTTTGATAACCTACTCTAGATTCCTATATTTTTTTTTGGGTATTGTAACGTGTCTTGTAACTGTTTGAAGAAAAACCTCCAGATAAGGGAAATTAGTCTTAAAATTTTGCTATAGTATACTAGAGTACTTGATTATGAAATGAGATGCAATTTTAATTTAAAATTTTCTATAGTAGTGATAATGAAATTTTGTGGATGTTTGAATGTTCAGTGAATAACTACTGCTTTGATGTGAAATGTATCCTTACATGTTTTGATGTTATGGATTGAATGAGATATGTTGTTGTGAATTATGAAAATTGAGGCCATACATTTTGGGCAATGTATGACTTGTATTATTTGTGTGTATTAGGTTTTGGTATCTATATTTAAACAGAGATCATCAAGCTTCACTGATGATCTAAGTCACATAAACTAAAATATCAAGTGGTAAGAAGCTGATGAAGGAGATCATATACACTAGGACCCGCTATAGACACTTATGGATGCGTGAACTAACCTTGACCCTTTTTCTTAGATTTTTCTGGTAATCTAAGGCTTATGTATTGGGTTAGATGTTAGTATCTGGTAGAAGCCAGCTTAATATGAGTCATCCGGAAGACGAAGACGATAAATTCATGTGTAAGTTTTATGTGTGGTGAAAGAATTCATGTGTGAAATTTGTAATAATTGATATTGATGCTTAATGCTAAAATTGCAAAAGTTTGATATGAACTGTTATACTTTTCAATTTAAGGTACTTTGACTCTATGTTATAGTAGCCATAATTATTTTTTCTTAAGTTTTCTATGTTATATGTTTATATATTACTAGCTTATCCTTGTCCTTTTGGTTGTATCTTTGAACTGCAAAGATGGTACTATGTACTTGAGCATATATAGTAAAGCTAGAGTTGGAGCAATAGGAGTTCCTGAAGTTTAAATATCCTAGTTCAAGACTTTTGACTTCTATGTATATTATATATATATATATATATATATATATATATAT
>Ga0209489_102424_pt1 | contig 38039 bp, 13 predicted proteins | sample SiratrowhiteBW_FD_187527 | JGI IMG/M metagenome (GOLD analysis project Ga0209489, IMG submission 187527) | Root nodule microbial communities of legume samples collected from California, USA - Siratro white BW (SPAdes) (version 2) | ecosystem: Host-associated > Plants > Roots > Nodule | place... | reverse complement strand
CATAAACCTACATTCATTGGATTAAAAAAGAGATTTTTGTGTGGGATTCAGGCATATTCCAGAAATAACATTTATTTATAGGTGTTATTTCAATTTCATAACATTAGATTGATTAAAAATAGAAAAAATTATTCAACTCTAGTAGTCATTCTGGATCAACTTATCTTATCTTAATATTATACTTGTTGTCCATACTATTGTCAAAACAACATATTGAATAAGTATTTTCTTTATGAAATTTTGTAGTACATTACTATTATTTTACTTTATAGTAATTTTTTTTGTGCATTTTGATTATTTACACTTGACATTATTATTTGTTGTCCATTTTAATTATTTGCATTTGGCTTTATTATTAGTGTCCAATCTCATATATACATAATATCATGCATCTAAAACTAATCAAACTCCGCTTCAAATATAAACACAATTATATTAGATGTGCTAATTTGTTTTGGGTCAAAATTAATTTTATAAATTTGCTTTAATCATAATAAACATGATTTGTAAATTCCTTTTATTTAACGTTCTCAAATGCCAACCAATTTCATAATAATAATGAATTTTATTAAGAAGGTTCATCAGTAAAGGATTAAATCTAACATTAGTTATCCAAACTTTATTTGTATAATTAGAAATTCAGTAGTTAAATTTACACGTTTTATAAGTTTTATTTATAAAGTTTCCATAAATTAAAAGCAAAAAACATTAATACTTGATAATAGTAGTTAATTTAAAAAGCATTAAATTGAAGAAAAAAAAATGTATGTAACATTAAAATAATTTTAGTAACTAAAATTTTAAAGATGTGCACGAGTTATAAATAGTTATGAAAGTAAATATTCAATTTCAAGTAAATATAGTTTAGCAGAAATGTGAAGTAAAAGATTTGAAAATATAAAGAACATTAATGAAAATAAAAGATAAATAAGAGTAAATAAAATAATACATACAATAATTATTTCTTCATGTAATATATTTGTTATATCCTTAAGAAAAATGTTAGTTGTAGAAAGAGAGTTTGAATAGAAAGAATTGATTGACTTAGTTTATTACACGTTTGTAGTAGATCATTCATTGATTTTATAAATAATTTTACAAACACTTTCTAAAAGAATTGAATGTAGATTAAAAGAGCAAGATTTGAATAATAGAAGAAGATAGCAAATATTATGTTTTTATATTAATTCATTTTTAATTTTAGCTACATCGACTCTTTTTATACTCAAATTTAAGGTAAGTATTCCACTAAACAATAAAATATTAAGAAGTACTTTTAGTATCACTTTTGTGTTATAACAACTATACAAAGTTTCTCTATATTATTCACTAAACTCGTTTATTATTTACTAAACTCTCTTAAAATTTAAACACAGGGGTACAATGTGTCTCCAAGTTAAACACATGAATCTCTTAAGACTAAACAAAAAAATAAAATAAAATTGTATAATCTCATATCTTTCCTTAAAATAAGTGAAACCCACTTCTTATTTTTCATTCAAATACTTAACTTTTTTTCATTTTAATAATTTTTTATTTAAATAATTTATCATTAGTTTCCTTACTTTCTATTCTTTCTATTAAATCATTTTATTTATAAAAACAAACAAATAGTTTCATGTTCATTACAGTACATAGTTTAGGTTGACTTTTTATTTTTTTCTTATCATCAATAGAAACCCTAATCCTAAACTAAACTCTAACCCTAAACTAATGTTTAAAAGATTAACTTATGTATTTTGCTAAGATATCTTACTTACTTATGTTTTTATTTTTATATTTAATTATGTTGGGTTTCTTTTCTTATTTTAGTCTCATTGTTATTTATTTGATGGATAAATAGAAATTATTGAAAGCAAATATTATTTCCCACCTTAGACTTATAAAGATAAATTTCTTCTCATTTCCAAAGCTAAAGGTATGGATTATTATCCAGATTTCATCTATTCCCACATTAGACCTATAAAGATAAATTTCTCTCATTTCCGAAGCTAAAGGTATGGAGTATTACCCCGGTTTCATCTATTCCCACCTTAGACCTATAAAGATAAATTTTTTCTCACTTCCGAAGCTAAAGGTATTTTTTGACTTAATAAATTGTTTTTCATTTTTGTTGAAAAGATAAATTTCTTCTCACTTCCAAAGCTAAAGGTATTTTTTGGCTTAATAAATTGTTTTTTATTTTTGTTGAAATTTAAACTGTTGCTTGATTTAGGTTGTAATCTTTCTTAAGAGCTGTTAGAAGAATTTCTTGAAGCTTTTTTAGTTGGGAAAAGCTTTATAAGGTCTGAGAAACAATTTTAACATGCAATGATGCCTGTATAACTACATGCAATCAGATCCTCAGTGTGTTAACTTGCATGCAATCTGATCTTCACTAAAGTTTGAATTTTCCTATCTTCACACAGTAATGTAGTATTGTTTTACATGTTTAGGAATTAAAATTGTTGTTTGCACTATAAAAATGAAAAATGTGTTGGAAATGTTATTAATTTTCTTCAATCTAAAGCATATATGAGATTAAGAAGTATTGTTTTTCTAATGTTTTTTGTTCAGGTATCAATAGAAGAAGGAAAAGTAGGGAAGTTGATTGTGATGGCAAGGAAAAGACAGAGGCGGAGTAAAAGACGTGGAGAAGATCAGAGAGACAGGCTGAGTGAATTGCCTGATTGTGTTCTACTCCACATTATGCAATTTATGGACACAAAATCTGCTGTTCAAACTTGTGTCTTGTCCAAAAGATGGATGGATCTCTGGAAATATCTCACTACTCTTGCGTTTAACTCTCTCTTTTTTAATAATATCAACAATTTCATCAAATTTTTGTCTCGTGTTTTATCTATACGTGATAATTCCATTTCCCTACATAATGTTGAATTCACTCGTAGAGGTGATGCTCTATCACAGTCCCTCAATAGGCTCATGAAATATGCTGTGCTGCACAATGTTCAACAGTTGACAATCAATATAACTTTGAAGTCCAATGCTATGTTTCGCCCTTACATCTTTTCCTGTCAGTCTTTGACATTTCTTAAGGTTTGTGTTAGTTCTTGTGACCCTCCATGATAGTACTTCCATAATCTTTGAACATGCCAGCAATAAGAAGCATGCATCTTGAGTGTTGCTCCTTTACTGCAAGTGACAGAGACTATGCTGAGCCATTTTCTACACGTCAAAACAGTCATCCATTTTTTACCTCATGCAATCTTTCTTTGGTTGAGAAATTAACCATTAATACATTTGGAACTACATGTTCTGAGAGGACAGAGTTACTTATCTTAAGCTGGCTGCAATTGCTAACTAATCTAAAGACCTTGACATTGTCTGAGATTTCTCTTAAAATACTACTACAAGTTAGTTACTATGGTTTTCCTCTTTACCTTTTTATTTTTCATAAGGCTTATAAGATTCTTTTGTTCTCAATTTTCACTATCTCTGTAGGATATATTAAAACCTCTTGCATTGAGCATTGAACCTCCTCTTCATCACTTGAAATCAGTGAAAGTGAAGATATTTAAAGATAAAGATCTACCTGATAGATTAAGCAGAGCATTGGCGTACATACTTGTGTACTCTCCACGAGCCAAAATTGATGTGATGTCATGGTGGAAGAATGATGAAGGAGATATAGATACTTAACTCTTGGGGTATAAAATATTCCCTATTATTCAGTTTTACTTTGGTAGCGCTTCTATTTTTCCATGATACGGTGATACATGTAGAAATTAGATATTGTTCTATTTGTACGGACCTAAGTGTCTATATTACATGTCATCAATATTCTATTTTTTCTATTTAGCAATTGAAATTATAAAATTTAATAAACTACACTGTGTGAAACATTGTGTTTGAAACACAATTCTCATTTTTTTTTTAGTCTTAATGATGATGAGCAAAATATTTTGTTTACAACTAAATTGAAGCTGCATTATAAAATTTTATTTGGGTGCTTTTTAAAAATAAAATGATAACAAGTGGTCCCACGGCCGAAGTGTAACTGTAAAATAGAAATATGACTGAAAGATTATCACACTTATTAAGTGTATTTTGGGCTTTGTTTTATCTTCCCTCAAATATGTTTTTTTTTTTCCTTCAAGTGGCTATGGTTAGCCCAATGTTCTACCCTACTTGTATCTATTTAAACCTAACTTCTTCGAAGTCTAGGGTTAAAAAGAAATACAATTGTCTCCTCTAATTAATTTATTTATGTTTTTCTAGTTGTAAAATGTTTGGTACATTACATCTTGTTTTATATGGTTAAGCTTTGTTAAATGTATCTTTGTTCATTTTCTAAACTTGAGTCATTTTTTCTGACAACAAACAAAATGTTTGAGCTACAAGCCTACAACTGTGCTTTAAAGAACGTTTAAAACTTCATTTTGTGATTTGATTTTCAGACCTGAAATCTGCTACCTTGAATTTGGTTTAAAGTTTGATTGATGAAAGTTAGAAGTTCATTTTATTTTGATGTGCTAGTGCTAGACTATTATAGATGGTTGACTAAACTATAATTTTTCCTTAAAACCTGACAGCATAATTTTATATATATGTTAGACCATTTATGGCTGAATTTGAATTCGTTTTTCTTTACTCTTATTTACCGGAGAATTGTTATATTGATTTTTTTACTGTGAAGACCTCGTAGATTAAATGCTAGAGTTAACAGAGTGTTAGTTTCTGTAACCATATGCTAAGTTCATGATGATAAATCTGTGAGAGAATGCTAGCTGCTTCTGGACATATATATGCTAAATAGCTGACCAATGTGTTGTTGTATTGTTGTGGAACTATGGCCTAGTTGATTTCCCATGAAATATCTTTATTGGACTATGACAATTACTTTTTGTTAGGTATTTAAGTATAAGTTCAAATATTAAATTAAGTAGAAATGAGAAAGTTGAGCAATATATAAAAAACAAGACGAACAAATTCAATGCTTTAAGGTTTTGGGTTGAAAGTGGTGTCATTCCTTTGTGTTGGTCTCGCTGAGTTCTCAATCTTGTTTGATCTCTCTAGAGTTTCCCCTCGATTATATTTTCCCCTCAATTAGAGAGAGAGTATACCAATATGGAAAATGACTTTGACTTGAGAGGAAAATTGTTAGGTATCCAAATATGAGTCTAAGTTACATATTGAGTGGAAATGGAAATGAGAAAGTTGAACAACATATAAAGTTGAACAACATATAAGAAAGAAGACCTACAAACTTAATGCCATAACATTTTTTATTAAAGGTGGTGTGATTCCTTTATATGAACCTCAATATTTCATGTAAACGTTGATGATCGTAGGAAATTTGTGAGTGGAGAGGCAAGAGTGGCATATCCACAAATAAACCTTCAATAAAATCATTCATGGCTACCTGAAAGGTAAAGGGCGCATTAGATAGGCTGAAAGGCATGACTAGAAACTCATAATTGCCATCAAATGTTGTAAAGGTTATTTTATGACAATCCTTAAGGTGAACCCTTGTCTGGTGGTACCCTGATCGTAGGTCCGACTTAGTAAATACTTTTGCTCCAATAAGCTCATCCAAAAGTTCCTCAATGGTTGGGATAGAAAACCTATCTTTGAGTGTAATAGAATTTAGAGCTCGATATTCCACATAAAATGTCACATTCCATCTTTCTTTTTTATCAAAATGAATGGGGAAGAGAAAGGACATGTACTACATCGAATGAAGCCTTCATTTAGCATTTCCTGGATGAAGGATGTCTTAGTCTAATTGTGGGCATTTGGGCAGCGGTATGGTTTAATATTAACTGGGATCGATTATAGAAGTAGGAGAATATGGTGGTTATGGGGTCGGTTGGTGGTAATCCATGAGGAAGTGAAAAAAAATTGTGTGGTATTTTTTAATTGAGTGTGGCAACGTAAGGATAGTTGGCGAAGGAAGGGGTGAGAATAAGAGTTTGTTGAAAAGTGAGAAGGTGTAGAGAAGAAATGACATTGGCGTGTAAAAGGTGATAAATGTGGGTGAGAGTTATATGGTTGTGTAAAAGTTTGTTGGTATCGTGAAAGGTGATTTGAGAGCCATAGTGTGTAAAATATAAATGAGGAGTGGAAAAATCTATTTGCAAAGGGCCCAAAGAGCCTAACCAATCCATACCCAGAACCATGTCACCTCTTTCAATGGGAAGGAGGTAGAAGGGAATTATACATGATTGTTTTTGAATGGAAACATTGACATTTGGGAAAAGGGAAGAACATTGTATTTTGTCCCATTTCCAACCATGACTAAAAAAGGTGGGATAAGAATGGTGAAAAGTTAGAGGTGAAAGGCTAGTGGTTGTAAGATGTTATGGTAGCTACCAATATCAATTAGTTTTGTAATTGGGAGATGGGCAATATAACCTTTAAATTTGAAAGTGTTAGCTGAGGGGGTGCCTGATAAAGCATGAAAAGAGAGACAAACGTGAGTGGAATCATTTGGGTCAGGATTGGAGGTGGTATTTGAGGTAAATGTGTTATTTTTTTGTATGCCTTCGTCACCAAACAGGAGTAGAGGATGATTAGTGGTACACTTATGGCCAATATACAATTTTTAATCCCAATTGTAACATAGGTCAATAGCCTGACATTCTTGCAGTTAGGTTGATGTAAGCTTTTTGATAGGTGGAGAAAGAGGTAAGGTTGGTGGTTGATTGGAAGGAAAAATTAGTTTTTGTGGGGGCAAGAGGTCAGTGGAAGGTTTAGGCAAGATATATGGGTTGCGAGAGTAACACTTAGAATCATTAATTTTTGATTCCAAAAGTTTGGCTAGGCCTAGAGCTTGAGAAATAGAAGTATGTTGAAGAACAACTATTTCATGGCAGATTTCTGGAATGAGGTTAGAGATGAAACAATTAAGTATCATCTCAGGTGTAAGGCTCAAAACACGGTTGGATAATTTTTCTAAAGTTGTTTGCTATTTTGAGACAGTTTCATGTTGCTGAAATTTGAATAGCTTAGCCTGATGGTTGTCATATGTTGAAGACCTATAATGAAGTTCAAGAGCATGATTAAAAAAAAATTCAATCATTAAGTTAGTGATTTTTATACATCCACTTGAACAAACTAAGAGTCTCGCCCTTTGTGTAAAAAGCCACCATATTTAAACAATCCCAAGAGATGTTATAGAAATAAAAAAAAATGATAAACTTATAAGAGTCAATCTAAAGGATCTGTGTCATCAAAGAAAGGTACTTGTATTTTTGGTAGATGCATAGACGGGGGCGATTTGGGACGGGAGTGAAAAGGAGGAATGATAGTGGTGTTGGTGATGGTAAAAGTGGTCTGAAAATGGATGCATACTGGTGGAATTGTTGTCGTGGTGTCTAGTGATGATTGGGTGCTGATGGTTGTGTGGTTTGGGAAGATAGTGTGGTTAAGAGATCGGTGATTATATGTGTGAGGTTGTCGTGTTTGGTTTTTAAGGCAGTTTGACGAGATTCCAATTTTTGGTAGAAGGCAAGGAAGCGACCCTCATGAAGTTCTTGAGTTCTATGAAGTTGTGTTTGAAGGTTAGATAACTGGTCTAAAATGATTTGTAGGGTTTTGTCTATCTCTTTGGGAGGCATGGACACAAGGAAATGAAAACACCAATTTGTTATGTTCATGATTGTGTTCTTATAATAGAAAATATTCTCATATAACAAGGTAACAACTACCCTTCAAATAAAGTCCTTAAATTATGTGAGTCTTGATACCTTCCTAGTGGGCCTTGAAGGTCCTGAACAACTATCACTATCAAATCTAGTACCACATTAACAATGGTTACTTAGAGATGTATTTAAAACATTATTTGCTAAGCTCTAGTTTATAGACAAATTTGATTGGTCTGCTAGCACTACTTTATGTATGCTTCAACTTGATAGTTATGCATGTGTTGGGAGGTAGCACTAAAAATAGGGGATGGTATCTTGGAGAAATGAAGGGTGAACTAGTCAGCTTATAAAAGGGCATATTCGTATCTTTAAATTGCATGACAGAACAAAGGCTAAAAATGCAAATATGCTTTGAAGCAAAATAGAAGATATGAATTTTGGAAACACCAAAATATTAAGCAGAGTTGATTGGGAATGAAATCAATAGAACTTCATTATAGATGCAAACAAATAGCAGCCAATGAAGTTGCTATCATTATACATGCAAACAAATGCAGACTAGTTATAAAAAAATATTCAAATTTTTCTCTGCTTCCTTTGTTACAAGACACCTCTTTATAAGACCCTAATTTTAATAATGAATCGATTCCTAATAGAGAGTTGTATTCATCTAATGTAAAGTATACTCATGACACTTGAGTTCTTGTAATAGAAAATATTCTCATATAACAAGGTAACAACTACCCCATAGATAAAGTCCTTAAACCATGTGGGTCTTGATACATTCTTGGTGGGCCTTGAAGGTCCTGAACAACTATCACCATCACACCTAGTACAACATTAGCAATGGTTATTTAGGAGATGCACTCTGCCAAGCTCTAATTTATAAACAAATCTGATTGGTTTGCTAGTACTACCTTCTGACTAGATCTAGCAGAATATGCTTTAACCTAATAGTTATGCAGGTGTGAGGAGGGTAGTGTTACGAATAAGGGAAGGTACCTTGGAGAAATGTTAGAGAAATGGAGGGTCAACTAATTAGCTTATAAAAGGAACATATTCGTATCTTTAAATTGCATGGCGGAACAAAGGCAAATATGCTTTGAACCAAAATTAATGATAGGAATTTTGGAAACACCAAAGTTTAAAGTCAAAGTTGATTAGGAATGAAATCAATAAAAGATCATTGTAGATGGAAACAAATAGCAGTCGAATGAAGTTATTATCATTGTAGATGCAAACAAATGCAAACTAACTACAAAAAATATTCAAATTCTTCTCTGCTTGCTTTGTTACAAGACACATCTTTATAAGACCCTAATTTTAATAGTGAGTTAATTTCTAACAAACAATTGTATTCACTTAACAGAAAATATGCTCATGACAACTGAGTTATTGTAACAGAAAATATTCTCATATAACAAGGTAACAACTACCCTTCAGATATAGTCCTTAAACCATGTAAGTCTTGATACCTTCATGGTGGGCCTTGAAGGTCCTAAACAACTATAACCATCACATCTAGTACAACATTAGCAATGGTTAATTAGGAGATGCATTTAAACCATTCTTTGCCAAACTCTAGTTTATAGACAAATCTGATTGGTTTGCCAACACTATTCTCTGACTACATCTATCAAAATATGCTTTAATCTGATAGTTATGTAGGTGTGGGGACAACAATAGTACAAATAGGGGAAGGTACCTTGGAGAAATGCTAGAGAATTGGAGGTCAACTAGTTAGCTTATAAAAGGGACATATTCGTATCTTCAAATTAAATGACAGAGCAAAGGCAAAAATGCTTTGAACTAAAAGTGAAGATAGGAATTTTGGAAACACCAAAGTTTAAAGCCAAAGTCGATTAGGAACGAAATCAATAGAAGATTATTGTAGATGGAAAAAATAGCAACCAATGAAGTTGTTATCATTGTAGATGCAAACAAATGTAAACTAAATACAAAAAATATTCAAATTCTTATTTGCTTCATCTATTACAAGAAACCTTTTTATAAGACCCTAACTTTAATAGTGAGTCACTTCCTAATGGACAGATGTATTCATCGAATAGAAAATATACTCATGACATCTGATTTCTTGTAATATAAAATATTCTCATATAATAAGATAACAACTACTTCTCAAATAAAATCCTTAAATCATTTGGGTTTTGATACCTTCTTGGTGGATCTTGAAGGCAATGAACAACTATGACCATCTTATCTAGTACAACATTAGCCATGATTATTTAGGAGATGCATTTAAACCATTCTCTCCCAAACTCTAGTTTGTAGACAAATCTGATTGGTTTGGTTAACACTACTTTCTGACCACATCTAGAAGAATATTCTCTAACTTGATAGTTACGCAAGTGTGGAAAGGAGTACCAACAGGGGAAGGTACCTTGGAGAAATACTAGAGAAATGGAGGGTCAACTGGTGAGCTTATAAAAGAGACATATTTGTGTCTTCAAATTGCATGGCAGAAGGCAAAAATATAAATATACCTTGAACCAAATTGAAGATATGAATTTTGGAAGTAATAGAGTTTAAAGCCAAAACTGATTAGGAACGAAATCAATATAATATCATCGTAGATGCAAACAAATAGCGATCAAGAACATGCACAGTTAGTTTTTGTTATTTTTGTGATTGGGAAGCTCTTTCTGACATAATATATAAGCCTAGTCTTTGTAATATGTGCGTTTAGGAAAAATTGTTTAGGTTATTTGTAAAATGATAAAAGTTTGAAGTAATTATATATTTTTGTATAAGGATTAAAACATCTATCTTTCAAATGTTACATTTTAATATTGATTTATTTTTACTTAAAAAAATTGTGAATAGCAAATAGTCTGCAGAACAATATTTGAATAAATAATAAGTGGATTCCCTTTCTCTGTTTTTTTCATAGTTCACAGATATCACTCTAATGGCATCCATCATACCATGGTTGGGTCTAAATTTATCAAAGTTGTATCAAGATATATTTATAGATTGGGAGAATCAATAATTTCCTGATTTGTTTTTCAATAAAAGAACCCTTTAGATCTTATTATTGAATTGCTTTTAAAATGGATTGTATATAATTACTTTTTTCCCCCAAAATAACCATTCTTAGCCTAAATAACAGAATATGTGATTCATTTCAAGAATTAAGATTTAGAAAATGTTGATGCAGCATACAAAATTAGCAACAACAAATTAAACACCTCAGATTCTTCAGTGTATTTTAAGTGGCCTTCTTATATTCTGTGATACTGTTCAAGAGTTATCAAAATTACATTAACAGAACAAAAACTTCCATAGAATCTTAACATTTTGTCTTAATTATCAAAGTACTCATATAATTTTTTTTCTTGATGCAACCTCAATTAAGTATTTCTCATCAGCCCGTAACCAATGTATTCAACATACCTGCTTAGGGCTCAGTACATGCAACAAAAAAATTCACAAGCTAGAAATGCAGGAAATTTGGAAGTAGTGCCATGTAAGGGACAAGTCGAATGAAAAGAAAGAAAATATCAAAACCATCTTAAAGATGGAGATTACCACAAATAGGTCACGAACCAACACACAAAAGAATATAATATCAACTTTTAATTTAACTAAAAAACTTCTGAACAACAAGTTTGGGTAGTCTTTTTCATTTACATTGCTTATCTATTTACACAATGTGTGAACTCCAAGTCGCTTGAACTCTAACAAAATTTGCAGAAAAATGAAGTCAGTTGTCACTGATTCAGTTCTTATCTTTACTTTTATGTTGTAACTTGGCATCCTTTTCTACGACTTCAACTTCCTCAATGTTCCTTTTCTTTCAAACATGCCTAACCAAAGAAAAACTTTAGGCAAATATTTCGTAAATTTGTCTTTTAATACATAAAATGATGTCAGTCATTGATTGTAATCAAACAAAACAACAGAGAAATAAATGTTAGTGGAAAAATTATCAATATATATATGCAAATCATCTCGCTTGAAGAGTTAGTTTAAGCATGGATTTACCAACCACGTCAGAAGAATAGACCATTGTGAAGATCATTTATTCAAGCTAAATATGAAGACACCTACGATAAACCATGTCAACAAGACAAACACATTACAAATCACCCTATAATTTGTTCAAGGAAGAAGGGAAATATAAAACTAAAGTTAAAATTTGTAGAAGTATTTATTTACCTGATAGTTGAGCATGGAATAGAGGATATAATCACGTATACAAGTTTCAAAAATTTATGACCTCAACTTTGGTCAGTTGAGAGTTCTGAAGTAAGTACTTCATCAACACTTCTGTTTGTTGAATGTTTTCCCCCTTCAATGTCTTCAATCTAACAAAGCTTGGAGGTTGAATTCTTGGACTTGGAATACTTGGATGTCGAAACCTAGCCTGTTGTGACACACCTTACACAATCAGAATAAACTCAGCACATATTTTAATGGATACCATGCAATATAATTAAAATGGATATGATTATATTAAAAAAAGTGACGTAAGAATGCAAACAAAGGAAGAAGAAAACACACAGAAGTAACTCACAAGTAGTATTGCTCCAAGGACAGACTTAGAGAGTGTCAATATCTTTACATGAGAGAACATTTTCAGCAACCTTAGAATGATTGAAGGACACGTAGCAGCGATCTCAATGTTGGCTTCTTCAAGAAGTGCAAGATCACTCATGGAGGAGAGGTCATGACAGCCTATGCAACTTCTGATAGCCAAATGCGTGAGATTCGGAGTAGAAAGCACAATCTTGTATTGCACTTCATCGTATCTTTTCATGGTGAAACGAGAAAGGTTGGAATTTGATATGCTGAGGACTTTGGCATCATCGCTCAAAGAACACCCCACAAGGACCAAACTGTTCAAGGAGAAACAGTTTGAAAAGGGTTCCGCGCGCACATCATTGTCCCTTGCGGAGAAGCACACATTGGTGAGATTCAAGGTTTTGAGCGCTGGTAGATGTAGAGACGGTGGAAGTTTCAAGATATGACGAGGATAAAGGATTGAAAGAGTGAGAGATGTGAGAGAGGGAGAAGAAAAGATGAAAGGTATGGGGTAATAAAAGTTGTTTCTGGATTCTTGATCGAGATAGATTCTCAAATGTGGTACATGAAGCATGTGAGGAGTGAAAAAGACAATGCATGTGAGAAGCTCTTGTGCTGTGGTGCCGCATGCTTCGAAATCAAGACAATGCAAAAGAATGGAAGGGTCTCTCTGGGAGACAACGTGGGAGACAAATTGGTTGTACATGGCGATGGTTTTGAAATTGCGGCGTCTGAAACGGAGAGTGGTGACATGTTTCCAAAGGTTGTTCCATCGTTTGGACAAGAAAGAGGTTCGAACTGCGGTTTCTGTGTCGAGCAATTGGATAATGTGGACAAGAACATCTTCATGCAACTCACTGAGCATGTCTCTCCCATCTTCTCTTTCTCTTCCGCTTTTCTGCTTCTTGGTGGTTTGGGTCTTCAACTCTACCATAGTTTCTTTTCCTTCTTCCATGGATGAAAGGAAAAAGGTTTTAGATTCAGGAAATACCTAACGTAAACGAATGCGAGGTTATTTGTAGACTCAGTCTTTTATCCCAGATTCGAGGAAACTGAAAGTGATTTTTTTCCGTTTAAATTTTCACTTTCTTATGTCTCATCAAATATTGAATAGAACCCTTCCTATTAGATTAAAGATATAGTTTATAGTTAAAAGAACAATTGTTTTTATTTAAAAAATTAATTTTTAAAACTTTCTCTACCAAACTGTTTTTTTCTATTTATATTCTTCTAAATTTCTATTTTCTTATAAATATATAAAAAATATAATTATATTTTTAAATACATATTAAAAATAAAAAATATAATTGTATTTTTTTAAATATTTAAAATTTATTGTTTTTGAAATGAATATAATTTAAAAATTAATGAGTATGATTATATCATTATTTAAATATTTATTGTTATTATGTCGTGTACTTTATTTTCATTGTTTGTAATTAATAATTTTAAATATGTTTATTATTAAACGTAATTTATGTTTTTTTTTTCAATTAGTATGATTTTTATTAAATAAATATAGTAATTAAATATTTTAATTAATATATTAATTGATTTTAAATACATAAGTTCTTATAATTTTGAGTTGTTTATCTCGTTACTTTAAAAATTAAATACTTTTGTTTATTTTATTTGTAGATTAGTTATTTTAATTTCTATTATTATATTTTTCGTATTATATATGATATTATTAATTAAATTTTATATCTTAAAATACTTCAATTAAGTTTAAAATTAACTACTTTAAAAATATTTGAAGCATATGTTATACTTACTAAGGTGTTGATTAAAAGCAAGTAGTTAAACATTAAAATATTCAAAAATAATAATAGAAAAATAAAATAAATATATTATTATTAAGTTTTTGAAGTATAATACTTAATAAATAAAATAAATATTAAAAAATAAGATGATATAAAAAATTGAACTAAAAAAGTTAAATAAATAAATATAAATATGATTTTTTATTTTAGGTATTTAAAAATACCTTTTTTTAATATTAGGGAAACGACAATGTTTTTTTTTTTTTTTTTTTATGCAATATGGTACAAAGTTAAACTAAAAAATTGGTTGTTTATTCATTTTAGATATCAGATTTAAAATGTTGCTTAAGACTTAAAAAGAATATTTACACTACCTTAATAATATATAAAGTTATTTTCTATTAATGCAACCATTTTTTTATTATACAAATACATGCTCTCTATAAGCATAGAATGATGTAGAGATATGATGCAAATAATAAGTCCAAGGAGCTTAGAATCTTTACATGAGATTTAGTAAAGCACACTCACTCGAATGACATGCCTTATGGTCAGAAATGAGAACAATGGCTTAAGCCATCCATGATCATGCTCAAGAGAGGTTCTCGAGGACATGGAATATGTGTAATACAAGGGCATGGAATATGTGTAATACTACTCTTATGGGAATAGGGAATGAAATATATATAATAGGTGGATAAGGATAAATAATGTATTTCATTTACAAGCAACTCTTCATTTCCACCTGTTTATCATGTTAATAAAATTTAGAAGAAAATTTAGAAGTGTACTTAGATATATGTTATCATGTATAACCTAGGAATAATGTTGTGTTGAATAATAGCTAGGTGTATGCAGAGGAGGTTTACACATACAAAGCTTTAGAGTAGTTAGTTGAAGAGAATGTGCAAGAACACCCTAAAAAAATAGAAAGAGTAATAGTTTGAATATCTCAAATTAACAAGAGATAGATCATAATAATATATAAATTAATATAAATCTCATCTCACTTGTTAGTTTTGAAAAGATAAGTTAAGGTTAAAGTTTTTCAGAAGCATAATCCTTCTACTAGTTGTAAAAGGATGATCCCTGTTTTTGGGATTTTTTTTTATGTTTTTGAGTCTCCTTCATTACCATATGTTACCTATTTATTTTATTGTGTGTTTGTTATTGGTTTTGAACCTTGTTGATGGTGGTTAGGTGTCACTGTTATGGTGTGGTATTCATGTGGAACTGTCATTGCATTGTGGTAGCCTCTGGTTAATTGTCATAGGAGTTGTTAGGGCTAGTTGCTAGTTTAGGATGTAACTTTGGTTGTTAGATTTTTATGTTTTGTAATAAGATTGAAATATTCCTAAAATGATCTTATTTATTTAATTATTGATTGTTAAAAAAAACTTAAAATTAATTTCTTAACATAATATTAAAACCTATCTTAGGGAGATCTGATATTATATCATCCACTACGAGATCATCCTTAACATCTAGTTCCACTCATGATGAGAATATAGTATTATTTATATCTATGTAGTATTACTTATATCTATAGTCATATCTTTCGATCCGAAAATTTGCTAACAAGTTCAATATCTTTCGATCCGAAAATTTGCTAACAAGTTCAAACAGTATCCACAAGGATAGATTTATTTACTATCTCTACCTATATCTATTATTTTGATATTCAAATTTGATAGACAAAATTGGAATAATAAAATTTTTTCACTTTTTTACTATTTCTTTTGGTTTAGCATAAGAATTTATCAATAGTTCCAGTTAAATATTTTGGTTCCTAAAAGTCCTATAAAAAATTGATATGCCTTTTCTTTACTGTAAAGACCTCATTCCGAGTTCCCCCAAACAAGTTTTGTTAACTTGATAATTTTCGAGAAAAAAGAAAATCTGTTATGTCTGTGGGAGGTTACTAACCAGCTACATTTTTTTGGCGTGAAAGGTGGGGGAAAAAAATCCTTGGATTGCAAGTATATCCTTAGAGGGACTATGAAAGTTGTTCTTGTTGCTTCCAATACTGCATGATGTGACAGAGAATGGTGTTCCAAGTGATGCACTTTGATACTTTTGGGGTACATTAGTGTCATAAACTTGTAATGTAGTGAATGTTGACATGAAAAGTGTGGCTAAGTGAGTCCAAGGTCATGATATGCTTTCACTGGATTGATGCATCTGAATACGACAGAGGTGGTTAGAGGTACTCACTTCACCACATGTTCATGCTAGGAAAATATTTCTCAACGTTACTAGTTACTCTTGTGTATGTAAACAAACTCATCACTAGCATTTAGTAAGTTCCTGAGGAATTGATAAGACATGATAACATACTCATCATTATAAAATTGACATGAGTTCATACAACAACCCCAAAGTCTAGTAATTCAGTTACATTCATCCAAACATTGGTAGAGGCCTGATGCACAGAATTTGCATTCCACCACTAGTACCACTACACACAACACCATGCGTAAGACAAATGCATATTACAAGGAAGCAGCAAATTATGAAGGATTTTGGCTCATCTATTTACATTCGAAAGGAAAAAAGGGGGGCAGAAATTGCAATTGGACTATTAATGTGTATTAATATTATCATTAACATATCCTTTCATCTAAAGATCCAAAAGCTAATAAACCTTAAGAATAGCACTCTAATAGCTTGAATATAGAAGACATCATAGATTGCCTGGATACAGCCACTTCAATTATGATGGCCACAGTATGTGTTATCCTTACTAACATATTTTGATATCACTGGAAAACAAAAGAACAAAAAAAAATTAGTCTAAGTGCTCAACAAGAGGACCTTCTGTCAGTGTTTTGAGTCGAAAAAAAAAATATATTTCAACCATGTTAAGTAAAGATAAATACAAAATGTATGGTTTATGAAAGATTTCAGTAAAAAGTAGTAAAAATTAAACCATAATTGTTGCTCAAGCATTTTAGTCATGTCATGAATCACAATTCCATCTCTCTTTCAAGATTTGCATAGTTTATTGCTCAAATTTACCATGTTTTTTGGCAAAACATTCTGATTAGGCACCAGCGGATAGCAAATTTTAGAACAGAACAGCAACCTAGACGGCTAGAAACAATAGCAGCAGCAGATGGTTCTTTTTAAAAAAAAAAATCATCGAGGGAGATTTTCTGCTTAGAATGGCAGTTTAATATCATTCACCATTTGGAATCTAAATTCATTAAGTACCAGAAAATAGTGTCAAGTCATATTTAGACTCTGAAATAATCATCCGTATGGCGCTTGTGGACTGTCCAAATTAATTTTCAGTCACAACATGGTATACAAATAACAAAGATTATAATCACAGACTAAATGCAGAGAGCAATAAAATCAAGTTTGGAATTTAAAATAAACAAAGCACGAGGAACTATCTAATTCCCTTTCACGTTTGAAACAACAAACTTCAATTTTTTAGCATCATTAACCTCTGTTCAAAGGGGGATATATTCAACATCCTCAAATAGTAAAATAAAACTATTCACGCAAAAGTTATCAGTAAAACTTGCAAAGGAAATGGTGAAAACAGATAGCTCCCCACAGTAATACTTAAAAGTTGTCATCTGCCAAATCCATATATAGAAAAAACAAAAGAAAAAAGAAAAAAGATAAAAAAACAAGGTCACTTGCTGTTGCTCTAAGAATTAAGAAGAGACTACATGAGGATCAGGAAGAGAAAGAAACATAAACAAAGCATAAACTTAATAATATGTAAAACACGCCACCTGAAGATTTAAGTGTGCATAAATACCACTCAGCAATTTATAACATCCACTTTGGCAAATGGGGATTTCTGAAGTAAGTATTCTACTATCCTGCTAACTCCCTCATCAGATATTTTTGTCGAAGATTTCATTTTCAATTTCAGTGACTTCAATTGAACAAAACAAGGAATTTGAGTTATCATCGAACCAGAAGTTGAGAGACCCTGCACAAAGAGAGTTGATTGGAGACACATTTTGAAATATAATTTGAAAAGCAAGATTGACTAATGGATAGAAATTTGGCACATGGGACATTATGCGCAATGTGAAAAGTAAAATATAATGGTAAAATAAAATAAAGTAACTTACATGTAGAATCTTAAGGGTACTTGTAGAGAGTATCATTATCTTTACATAATCAGCAAGCACTTGCAGCAAACTTATAAGGGCTGAATACGTCCGTTCAAAATGAGTATGAAAATAGGCTTCACAGTCAATGCTTACTTGTTCCAGGAAACAAAGTTTGCATGCAGAGAGTTGGTGAAGAGGATCACGCATCACAGCAAGATATCTAAGGTTTGGAGTAGAAAGCACAAATTTGTAAGGTGCTTCTTGAATGGTACTACCAATGGTCAAACTCGAAAGGTTGGAATTACATATAGAGAGGAATTTAACACCTTGATGCAAGTTAAAACGGTCAAGGACCAAAGTATCTAACATGTGACAAGCTGAAAAGGGCTCAGCACAGTCACTTTCACTTGCAGCAGTAAAAGTGACGTGCTCAAGATGCAAGCTTTTCAATGCTGGCAATTGCAGGGAACTTGGAAGTTGGGTCATCCAAGGTACAGCCCAAATGGAAAGCTTGAGATATGTCAAAGATTTACAAGAAAAGACACTATGGTGCAACCTAAAACCAGGTATAACACTCAAATTAACTTCAATTGTCAACTGCTGGACATCATGTGACACAGCATACCCCATGATCCTATCCAGAAGTTCATGATCAATGCAGCCTTTACGCCTCAAATCCAGACTATGCAGTGAAATGGAGCTGTCTCGATTCGACATAACCCAAGATACAAATTTGCTGAAATGTGTAAGATCGGTAAAATCTGAAGAATTCAAAGCTAAATCAGTTAGTTGTTTCCACAGTTCCTTCCATCTTGAAGACAAGACACAAGTCTGAACAGCCTGTTTCATGCTCATGAATTTCATTATATGAAGTAAAACAAAGTTAGGCATGTCACTGAGCCTGTCCTTGTCCTCTTTTCTATCCCCATCACTCTGCATTTTTTCCCTCTTCAACTTCAATTTCCCCTATGACCCTTTTTCCTTCAACCACACCTAATCCAAGAAATTCAAACATATCATAAATTTACTTCTCACAATTACACCAAAAAATTGTCAACAGAAAAAGATAACAACTGCCAAATGCTAATACTAGGATTCGATCTAATGAAAGGAAACCCTTTTAGAAGTCAAGTACAATTTTTTTTTTCCACTTTTCATTTCCAATAAGATATGAAATTTCGGGGTTTGAACCTTTTAGAATGATTGAATAAATAGTATCAAAAATCATTGATGAAGCAAGGAGTACAAATACCTTGTGCGGCGATTGGGGATTCGATTTCCCTTTAACACTTCAAGTTTCGCCTTAAATCAAAAGCGCTTTTTTCTGGGTTTGAATCGATAGAAGAATGTGTGTTCTTTTATTAGGCACAATATCTTCTTCTAGCGAGGTGCGCGTGTTCGGTGTAGATATTTGTTTAGACGTAATTTTTATTCTTTTTATTTTAATAAGAGATGTAAAAAAAAAAAAAAAAAAGTGAATGGACAACAACTACAAACATATATAAAAATAGAGGTTATTTAATTGAAAAAAATAAAAGTAAAAAAAAAAGGTAGTAAAAGAGAAAAGAAGATGAATAAAAATAAATGAGAAATGATTAAAAGTAAAAGTTCTATGATGGAAAAAATAAAATAATAAGAAATAGAATGAAAATAAAAAATTAATACTTCTATTATACTTGTTAACAAATTATATGGGACTAAATCCTGTTTTTTTTTTTTTTTTTTATTAAAATCCCTAGTTTTAAACTTTTGAGAGGCAAAATGCAAAACAAAAATTGTGGAAACCAAAACCAAACGAAATTCATCTGAAAACGTATCTAATATTTAAATGCGCACTTGTTCAAACGTATAAAAGAAAGAAGAAAATAGGATATAAGTTATTTTTTTAAATAATTTGAAATATTTTTTTTTCATTATCTAATTTGAATGAACAGAAGAAAAAAACAATTATAAAGATATTTTTAATTATGGAAAAATGAGAGAAATGACATAAAATAAAGTGAAACTTTTTACATAACAAGACCTTTTTTTCTCCATTTATAACCTAATTTTTATTTATAAATAAATTTAAAAATAAATCAAGAATATAAAATTTATAAATATAATAATTATGTATGCTTTATGAATATACGATCTATCTTTTGTGATTGTGTGTACTTTATGAGAATGTATTGTAATATTTTTGGGCTATTATTAATGCTAAGGGTGAATATATTAGGCATAGTTAGTTTATTATGTAAAACGGGATATTGTGATTTTACAACTGATTTGATCATGTATATTAAATTATCATAATATGAAGAGCTAAACAAAATTTAGAGTTTAAACAAAAATTTACATGTAGCTTGGTTGTAGGTATATCTATTATGTATATATTATCGTGATATATTAAAATGAGAATGATATGTTATACTATGCATTATTGGAGACCCGAGTGAGAGTTCCGATATTTTCTTGACAATATTTTTGTTTATATTTTTCAATTGAAAATTTTTCAGAAATTATTTTATGTTAGTGTAGTGTAATTGTGTTGTATGTTTTCAAACAGTATCATAAGATGTGAAACATATGTATAGTATAATTAAATTACTTATATATATGTCGTTTTCAATTGTTCAGATCAAATGTAATATATGAGCATACTAAATCAAAGATATTAGTCAAATAATATATAATAAACCCTAACTATTTTATTTAATATATATGTTGGGTATTTTATTTTGAAGAGTTGTATCTTCCAATTTTGAATAAAATATTTTATATATAAAAATTAGGTATTATATTCATATATTACATTATACCTTCTAATACACATATAAGTCTAGGCTTAAAATACTATGAGTGAGATAGAAAACTGTGTCCAAGTTTTATTTATTTTTTATAACTATATATACACACTTGTTTTCTTTTATCCTTAAAAAAATATAATATACTAAAAATGTTGATATTATTAAAATTGAAACACTTACCTTGCTATATAAGGTTTCTGTTCCTAAATTTATTTTATGTTATATTATACCTTTCTTAGTTCTTACGCCACTTTTCTTGTTTCTTACGCCAACTATAAATCTCGAACGCATTAGTATGAGTTATATTGACATATTTAATTCATTTTATATATATGTTATGCATTTAGTTTTAATGTTTGATTACTAATCTTAAGTGGTGTAATTCTATTATCATGATAAATAAAAGTAAGTACACATGAAAACTATCTTGCTTTTTTTTTTTTATCTTTATTAATGTATTAATCATTATATTTAATTTTCCATATAAATATAATTTATGCATTATTTATTGAAATAATTAGTATTTAGCTTTTACTTCAATCTAAAGACTAATAACTACAAGAAAAAGTTCTCAAAGGCTTAAACAGTATTCTTTTAATGATTAAAATCACTTTTTCCTTTTAAGAGTTGCTTGGACATTTACAAATTTTTTTGGTATGGAAGAAAAAAGAGGAAAGAAGGCTTTTGTTTGGTAATTTCGTTTTGGAAAACTAATCCCTAAAAATAAAAATTCAAAATTGTCTTAGATGAATACAAATAAATGTCTTTTAAAGAATTAAAAGGGGAATTTTTTATGATATTTAAGAAGTAACACAATTATGAGTATGTTATAAATTTGACTTAAATTCTTTGTCATCCTATAAATTTTTTAATATGTAATTTTATCTCCTATAAATTTTTAAAATAAAGTATTTTTAATTTATTTTTATTATATTATTTAATCATCAATAAAAATGCTAACGTGTTTTGATTATTAACGCATGTCAAAACTTATTACCAAATATTATTATTATTACTATTATTGTTCATATTTTACATAAATAACATCTATTATTACATAGAATTCAACTTTTTTATTGTAAATTAAATAACGTATCAGAATTGTGTGATTTTATAAAAATTGAAAACTATAAATCCGAGAAATAAGAAAGGAACAACCTGGTTGAAGTAATTTAACGTCGGAAAAGTGGAAAAAATAGAAAAATTTGGTGCGTTGCTAGAAAACACGGTTTTGTTAAAAAACACTTTTTTCAACCCGCTCACAGCTTCAACGCTCTCGTTCCTCTTCTCTCTTCTCCAAGGTAACACTCTCTTTCACTCGCTGTTTGTTTCCCTACCAAATGAATTTTCTATTTTCATTTTCTTTCCGTTTCCGTTTTACTTTTTTTGGATGGGTTAGACTCCGTTTGTAGCTCGCAACTTCATTGATTTAAGTGCACAGTTTTCAAACAGAGTTTTCCAAGGTTTTGTTTGGTGGGGATTCAATTTTGTCACCTTTTATTCGAATTATTCTTCACATAATTCAATCAACAATTAGTACTATTAATCGGCAGTGAACTGTTTAACTTCGATGACAAAGTCTTTTCCCATTAATTTGTGGATTTTCAATTTGGTTGTGAAATTCGCCAGAGTCAGGGTTTTGAACTTTTGGATTGTAAATGAAATTGGCGTTCTTCCACGAACTCTCACTGTTTTGTCTATTTACTTGTTGTTTTGGTATATTCTTTAACTTGTTTAGATTTTACATGCTTTGGTGTTTCTCCTTTTGATTTTATTACCCTTTACTTATTTGTGATCTTGAAGCTCAATAACTTACTGCAATAACCTCGTATGTTTTTCCCAGTTGATCAAGCGACTTGAGGATTCTTTGCATACATTTGGTGTTTGAAGAGCTAATCCGTCTACCAAAATGAAGTAATGCAAGCAAAAATCTATATGTTAATTTGCTTATATAGTTTGTGACAAGAAAATTCTTAATCTCACGAAATTGAATTGTATTGCTCATTGCATATTATATATTATAGAGAGATAAAATGAAGAATCTCTTCCTCTGGGATAATGTAACCTAACCGTGATAATAGTACTTTCTGATTCGTTAAATTTTGTAGGCTTAATAGATGAATTGTGACGGTTATTCAGAGCTAATAATTCCTTAGCAGCTCTCTAAGGCTCTTAAGGTTTTCACTTGAAGGCCCAAAAGTCTAGCTGAGTGGTATTTGTGGGAAAGTACAGTAGAGGGAATGAGGAGTTAGTTATAGAGAGAGATATTTAGCCAAGTTTGTTTGAAAGGAATGGGGTAGGAGGGTGGGTATACGTTTTTTTGGTGCAAATTCAGTTGTGGCCTGAGAGAGTCTCTTTCGCTTGGGTTAAATTATTCCTTTCTCATGATTCTTTTCTTTACAGATAATAATAGTACGAACACAATATTCAGATAGTTCTATTTCTTTCCTATCAATATGAGCTGTTGGAAACAGTTAAACCCATGTTTCAAAATGTGATATTGTTACAATAGAGTCAAATAGAGCTTCAGGTTCCTGGAAGGTTATTATCTTGGGAATTATAAACTAATTTCTATTCAGTATTTGACCAGATTGTTGGTATAATGTGGCAACCAAAATGGCTTTAGGTGTGGATCATAATAAGCAGTGTTGAATTATATTGTTGTGGTAGATGCAACTGCTCAATTGGGAAATATCAGTATGCTGAGAGGCTTTCATCCTTTTTCATTCTATTAAGGGTACTTTGATGGTTAAGGAAATACCATGAAAGGCCGGGAGAAGGTACCCATTGTTGACATTCATAGAGAAGGATGGAAATGTGAATAGGAGACAACAAGACAATCTTTCCTTCCAAATTTGAATATTTTTCATTGTCACTTAACTTACACGATTTTGCATGGAAAATGCATTAGCAGGAATGTACATGAAAAATGAAAACAACCTATGAACTTTCTTAAGTGATCTTGGATTAAACATTGCAAACTTCTGCTATACCTTCAGGTTCTTTATGTATTTCTGAATTGAATCAGTAGATTGAGGTTGAACTTTTCCCTTGGTCCAGTGTTATTTATACACAGCAACAGAATAACCAACTACAGAAAAGTAATGGTATCATAAACCTTGCAAACACGAGAGATTATGCTAACTGGCGTTCTGTACCAGCCACTGATCCTTTATGTTTAGTGTCATTCTTGTGAGTGTTACTGTTTAAGCAACAATATTAGGTGGAGGCTCATGATTATATCTAACAAATAGAAACTAGTGCCAAAAGTATGGTGCAAAATTTGAGTGTCTTACTAAAGCCATTATCTTACCAAAGGTTAAAAGGGAAAGTGTGTTTTGTATATGAATCACCACCAAGTACAACCAAGTATCCATATCCACATCCCTCTTTGTTTTCTTCCGAGAATAGAGCTCTGATTTACCAAATAACTCTCTTTCAGTCCATAGAGAATTTCCCAATGAATCTCGAGTGTTTTTTTTTTTTTTTTTTTTTTTTTTTTTTTTTTTTTTTTTTTTTTTTTTTTTTACTTACTGAGAAAGCCTATTCAAAGGAAAAATTAAAGGGATGGTAGATAAACATGTTTGCATCCAACTGACATCAAATTAAAGGAAAAAAGGGACTGGCATTTGTGTGTTCAATTTCATTTTTATTGTCTTAGAAATCTTCTTAATCAGACTTGAAATTTTAAATGAATATTGCATGCCTGTTGAGTGAATGCGTGCTTATTGATTGAAATATGAAAATGTTTGATGGAGTATTTGTACTTCCACACTTTATTTTCTGACAATATGTACTTATAATTATTCCAATGATCTTCTTATCTGCAGAGTCCTACTTTCAATCTCATCATCTTACCCATTCTCATTGTTATGAATCTTGCTTTTGGTATCTTGTTGTAGAGGACGTGTAAGGTGGGATGAGGCTAATATTGGAGAAATTGAGGCAAACAAACCTGTAAGGCAAAAAATTACTGAGCCCAAGACTCCATATCATCCTATGATTGATGATGACAGTATGTAAAGATCACTTAAACTTCATGTTTCTATTTATTAAGTCTGCATGTTAGGCCTTTTATACAAATAATTTATTGATTTTTATTTTAAGAGGTATTTATGATTTCTAACTATGATCTTTCTTTTAATTCTTCTTGTACTGGATATTCAGTTTTTTAAAAAGTTTCATTTCATAGCTAAATTCAAACATTTATCTGGACCTCAAAAAGGTCTGGGCTGTAAATGTAAAACACATAGTAATCTAACTTTGTTGATAGAACTCATTTTGAAATTTTATACTCAGGCTTGCTCTTGTGCTTTAGTTTAAAAGCCAATGCATGTGCAGCAACTTTTCTTCTGAAAGAACCTACTTTTTTTAGGTTCTTTATCGCCTGTACGAGGAAGTTTTGATGCATGTATTGATGATCAAAATCGTACAAGGCATGCTGAAGCAATATGGACTGCTCTGAATGATGTTGCCTCTAGTAGCAGGAGAGGCAGTGGGCCATCTGGTGGTTGGACATCATCTGAGGAAGAGCCTGAAGCAATGGATCAAGATGATGATGGTATTGTACTATTCTTTGACTTTCATTTGTTGTTTTCCGCATTGATCGTGTCATTTTTTTCTTTTATTTTGATTGTTACTATGGATGCTTGTGCTTCTCCTTTATGTCAACTTTGGTTTCAATGATTGATTTCTAATTCAAACAATTGAAAAGTTTGAATAAGTATGTAATGTTACCTTAATATGCATATTTTAACGTGTAAGGATTATAAGGTAGAGATGTCAGGGTGTTTCCTGTAGATCTGACGTTTATTATGCCATTCCTGTTTAGATAATATTGAAATCAGGGGTTCTGACAGACATAGTGAAATAGAGCTATAAATGAATTTGGTTGATGCTGCTACTGCTACAATTTTTTCTAATTTTCTAAATCAGAAACTCTATGTATGTGAACTTAATATTATTAGAAAATGGTTGACATAATATGTCATTTTGTCCTGGAAAGTGGCAACTCATGTTGTAACTTTGGTCTCTAAAAGTATATGTTTTCTTGTTCTCCAAAGTTTTTCAACTTCCTAACAAGTTTACCTTATATTCACAGTGAGCAAACAATTTCATCTTCCAATGGACTAATTCGTATAGCATATATCTTTCAGGAACCAAACCAATACAAGTTACAAGTTGTTACTTTCATGGATCGTATGATATATAATATTAACTTCAATTGGATTAACTCTACATGTTATGGAAGCCAACTTTTAGAAATACGTTTATGAGTTAGTCATTTCTGTCTTGAACATGACAGTATTAATTATTTCTTATGTGTCTCATTCACACTATTGGATCTGAAAGGCTTTTTTTTCTTCATCGATGGTGACTAATAGCTAATTGATCATGTTCTTGCCAAACTTGATAACTACTTCTGATATGTGGGCCTGGGCAAAATGTTAGACTTGGAATCTTAATACTCTCTTAAATTTCAGTAAATCGTGTGGTGAGTTAGGATCTATTTTATAGTAAAAGGAGTAAAAAATATTGGAATCTTGTCATTTGTTTCTCTTATGAAAGGAAGTTATTCCAGTTTGATAAACATAAAACTCTTTCTGCCCTTTTTTTCTCCGAGTGATGTAATGAGTTGATTTGCTGTTGTGTATTATTCTTTTAGTAACTTGACTTTTCCTGGGTTGGGACTACTGTTAGATTCTGAAACAGATAGGAGCTTAAGTTTCAAAGAACACAGAAAGGCCCACTATGATGAATTTCTTAAAGTCAGAGAGCTCCGACAGAAGGGGGGTTCTCTTCTTGAGGATGAAAGTGACGAGGATAATAATTCTGAACGTTGTAAGGTGGAGAAATGTGAATCTTCTTCACTGAGTGATAGTGTAAAAGAGATGGAGATTGAGGGAAAGAAGTCTTCAACTACTCCAGCTAATGGTTCTTAGACAGTTATCAACAAACAAAAGGCACTGTCTTTTCCTTAGTTTATTTTGTGGGTGGAGAAAAAGCTAGATCATTACACTGTATTCTTGTATCATTGTATGTAAATAGTGTCTTTCTTAACCATGTTTATTATGCTACGCTTACACTTTTGCACTCTGGAATATTGGTTTGTGTTTTCGAGGAATTTGGTCGTGGTTTTCTAAGTAATTGAGGTTGGATTGTGAAAGGTGAGGGTATGACCCACTCGACCTATATTGCATTTCTTATTTATGTTTTTGCTGCGACTTGTGTGGGAGATTTATGCCTCAATTTATAAATTTATATGAGATTCGGAAAACGAGTATTGGTCCAATTTATAATTGTATATTAATACAATTATATATAATTCCATATATATGATTAATAGAATTATGAGATTATTGAAATGTTTAATAGTGGTCAACAATGCTAGGGAGATGTGGAAATATTTAATAGTGATTAACTGTCTTGTGGGTTTTGTGGGCAGTTAATAGTAAACCGCGTTGATAAATATATAAAATTATATAATTATTTTTAATCACTTGAGATATAACTGTCAAAGTTTTGATATGCAGATAATGATGGGAAACATCTATAAATTGACTTAGTCATGAAACATTAGGTGAATGAAAATTACTCACCAAATTTAGATGAAACCCTCCCATGTCGGCATTGAGACACGTGATTATTATGCATATATCAAAATAAAATATATAACATTTTGGACTTACAATGAAAAATAATTATTATAATTTAATATTAATTTATATATATATATAAATTAATTTGTACAAAATTTCTCATACAATTTATTTAAACTAATAAAAAAATTTCATTGCATTTAACAATGAAAAAATTATTTAATGTAATAACACTTAGACTTAATGTATAATTAAAGTTTGATAAGATCAATCCAATATTGTACCCTTCATTTCATCTTTATATTGTACCATTCTTTTTACAATATCAAATACAAATCCAATGAGTATTTATCGTTTTTTAACTATACTACATTATGTCATCTATCAAGTATGACCTCTCCTACTTCATTCTACATTCCATTCCAACATAACAACTGAATCACCTGCCATAGTTGGTAAGGTAGTGTGCCTCTAAATTTAGCACTTCTGACACGCATTATTTTTTTAATAGAGATTCGAATAGTAATTTGTTTTTAACCGATTCCTTTATTATAAAGAAATAATATTTAATAATATTTTTTATAAGTATTATAAAATTTATGATTAACTTACTTTTTATATTAATCTAATACCTCTTCTTCTTTTTCTTATTCGAGTTTCCTCTTTGAAAGTAAAAAAAAGTAATATATATTTATTTATGACATATAATTTAGTAGACAATCATTTAATTTAATATCACATAAATATACAGATCATAAGTATTCTTTTTTTTTTCTAATATTTTGTTTCATATTAAGTTGAAAATTATACTTCTTAATAAAGATAAGATCATTTAAATTTTGTTACTCAAGTGATTTCTACTTTTAGTACATGAACTTTATCAGATATGAACATTCACTAATACTGCAAGTGATACTCCAAATCTTTGTTGATAGATTTTCTAATCCTTTACTCTCTTTACACTATAACTTACGTACCAAACAGATGCAATTTTATCAGGATTTCCTAGGTTACTTCTTATTCCTAGTTCATGAGTATGATTTGGTCTCTTTTGGTTGGTACCTTTAATTGTAACAGTGAATAAAAAAGTTTGATCAATAATAGGAGGAGTCACATAAAATTGAATCAGAAAGACTCTCTAGGTGGTTGAATTATATATGTAGCTATATATCTAGGGAGGTGCTTCACTGGTTTATATTATCAAAACTTTTACTTTCGGTCAGCTTTACTTCTCTCTTGTCTTTCAAGTTCGTACTGAGTTCCTACCTAACAAGTTCTTAGTAAGTGTGTTGTAATAAGAACATGAACAACTCCAATCACAATCTTATTATTAGCAAGCAAGATCTTTTTCAAATCTTCATCAATTTCTCATTCTAGTCTTAAACCAACTTCAATGTTTGGATATATGAACCATCATCATAATATGTTTACCCAATCTTTTCAGCAACAAATTTCTTACACCTACAATAGTTTTCATCTCCACCAGATATTTTTCTTAAGCCCATCAAATATCTTTGGCACTTATAGAGAATGATACCACGTTTTGCATTTAACTATTTGCCTTTTCCTTCCATCTATCTTAGATATAAGACATGATTAAATTACCCTTTACACTAGATATACTTTCTAGGGAAATTCCATTGCTAAAACACCACCAAAATTCCTATTATACTGAGACAAATTCTATGTCTTTGGTCTATAACGTTAGTGTCCCTCCCTTCTCATTTTACAGCCTTTGTCACAATTCCTTTGACAGATAATTTAAGGCAATAGACTAGGTTGGTACACATGAGAGAAACATGCATTTGATATTGGATGTCTGATGTAAACCTAAACTTTCAGTTACGTCATGGCTTGTACTTTCATGGTGGAAAATTTGCCTTTTTCGACTTGTAGATCAGGAGGGTAGTAACAGTATTAAAGTGAAGGAACCACTTAGGTCATGCTAGGTGCAGAAAAGAAAACTTTCTCTTAGAGAGAGAGTTAGGTCCACCAAAATTTGGAAAATAGAATTATAAAGATGACTTGATCAAACATTGTATACTTATACAAGTAGAAATTGAGGACAACTGATAACAATAACTAGGTAAACCAAACCTATATTATAACCATAGATTGTATATGAAGGTTGACAATATACATTGTCCTTTATTTTTCTTTTAAGTTATTATGTTTATCTTTAACATTAACTTCTTATGCATGATCATAGGATGCAATTGCTATGAGAGGGAATTTTCTATGAGTGGTCAACCCAGGAGTTTCAGTCATGTCCAGTGTCTGATCTCCCACTGCTCCATTAGGCACTTCCCAATCAAACTGGTGAACAAGGTTTGCCATGACCAGCTCAATCACATTCATGGCAAACATTATTCCTGGACAACCCCTCCTTCCTGCTCCAAATGGTATCACTTCAAAATCATGTCCTTTCACATCTATTGAACTGTTCAAGAATCTTTCTGGTTCAAACTCTTGAGGGTTGTCCCAATAAGAAGGATCTCTTGCAATTGCCCAAGCATTAACTATCACTTGTGTGCCACTTGCAATGTCATAGTCCATCACTTTGGTATCTTCCATGGATTCCCTTGGAAGCAACAAGGGAACTGGGGGATGTAATCGAAAACTTTCTTTAATCACTGCCTTCAAATAATGCATGGTGCTTAAATCTTCCTCAGTTATGCGAGTTCTACCACCCACCACGTTCCTTATCTCACCTTTCAGCTTCTGCATCACATTTGGGCACCTTAAGAGTTCTGTCATCATCCATACTAGGAGTGTGGAGCTAGTTTCAGTGCCTGCCACAAACATGTCCTGAAAGAAATACCCATCAACTGTCAATTTTCACCTTGAATTTCCGTGAAGGAAAATAAGATTTTGTGCAACTAATACGTGTGTTAACCTTTTATTAGAGAAGTAGTGTATAAACATACTGCATAGAGAAATAAGTTTCATATAATGATTGTAGTAGAAAAATATTAGAAAACTTACTGATTAACACTTTCAAATACTCTACCGACACTTAAAATTTATTAAACATTTAATTAAGTTCCAAGTTTATTATAAATTTAAATATTTTTAATTAAGTTTCTATTATTTTTTTTTTATCTTTTGAGTATTTAAAAATTTTATAGTTTTTAATTGAGTTCTTATCATTTAATTTTTTTTAACTATTATCTTGTCCAATCATCTTATTTAGTTATTTCTATATATTATTTATGTTTAAGGTTTAGAGTATTTATGTTAATATTAAGTGACCTAGTTTTGTAATTAATATAATATGTGATTTTATTGTTGGATAAGGGTAAAGGAAAATGGAAAGGAGAAAGCAAAACAAAATGTAAATATAATTTTGGAGAAAGTGTTGTGTTGGAGTTACACGTGAAAGTAATAAAAAATCAATGAGATCTACTTGTGGGACATCCAATAACAAATTACTTTCATTATTTTGGTTCAAAATCACAAAGAATAATGTTTAGATAATATTGAAAAGAAAATGAAAATAAAATATGTTGGATAAAGGTAAATGAAAAAAAAAAACAAAACGAAAACCTAAACACGGTATTGATAGATTGCAGAACAAAGATAGGTTGAAATTACGTGTGATAGTTGTGGAGGATAAAAAACCTATAACCAACTTACTTATATTTACTCCTAACCCTTATTAGGTGGTTATTGTTCTATTGTTCAATCCTATGCTTGTTTCTTAGTCTTCTAACACCCTAATACAATTTTAGTTTTGCTTTCCTTTTTATTTTCATTTATTATCGTCCAATAATAAAACCACCATGTTAATAATAAAACTGTGTAGTTTAATGTTAAGACAAAATACCATACGAAAATAATTAAACAATTAAACAATTAAACAAGATACAAAGACAAGATTATAATCACATTACCTAATTAACTAAAAGATTAAACTATGGAGATTCAATAAAAATAATATAATTTTTTTTAATACTAAATAAATTAAGAAAATTTAACACGAGTTTAATTTAAAAATACTCAAATTTAGCACGAATTTAAAATTTAAATTGAATCTTCTAATAATAAAAATAAGCATTATTCAACAAAAACTCAATACAATTCAGCAAATAGTATGTTAATTAAAGAGGCTATTTCTAATAATTGTATGGACGTTAGAGAGTACAAGATTAATGAGTAAACCTCTCCTTTGATTTTTAAGGTATGTAAACACCAGTCAGCTTATCTTAAAACCTTCACCAAACCTTTGCTTTAGCCCCTATTTGATTTCTGAAATCTCTTTATTTTAGTCTTTTCTCACATCATCTTTGATATTAAGAATGACGATTCAAAAAATTAAAGATTTTACGAAGTTAGAAACTAGAGTTTGTCTGGAGAATATTAACAACCTATGCAAGATAGCACATTGTATTAATCTTATACGTACCAGAATTAAAGCCTTTACGATTCTTTTATCAATGTGGAATCCCAAGGCATTTGTCTCTTGGATCTTCAGCAAAATGTCCACCAAATCATTCTGCTCTTCATCATCATCATCACCATCACCATGCACATCATGCCCTCTCCTACTTACATGCTCATCAACAACTTGATCAAAAAATTCATCAAGCTGTTTAGCCACTCTCTTAGCCCTACCATACATTCCATTAACTCTTCCCAACCAATCAAGCCAAGGTATGCAGTCCCCTATAACTGGAGCACCCAACAGCTCCATCATCACATTCAATATCTCCCAAAACTTACTCCCTTCTCCTCCACTGTATCTCCTTCCAAGAGCAGCCCTACACACTATGTCATTTGTGACTGCAGAAAATAAATCAGTTAAATTCACAGGTATCAAAGAAGAACAACACTGCTTAATCTTATCCATCATTATGGAGATTTCCTCTTCTCTCACTGCACCAAAGGATTGAACCTTTTTGGCACTGAGAAGATGCAAGACAGAAATACTCCTTATCTGCCTCCAGTAGTTGCCATATGGTGCAGATGCCACATCTCTGGAATCATACAAGAAGATATCAAACATCTTACGATGTGGTCTGTTGGAGAAAACAAGGTCACGTGTTTTCATAACCTCACGAGCTGCCTCAGCTGTTGAGACCACAAGAATTGGCACCTTTCCAAAGTGAAGTAACATTAAAGGGCCATAGGTTTGAGCCAAGGATTGGAGATTGCGGTGAGTGAGGGTGCCAAGTTGGTGGAGATTTCCTATTATTGGAAGCTTTGGAGGAGATGGTGGTGAGGTTCTTTTGGTCATTGCAGAATTGAAATTTTGTTTACATTTGGATAATAAAAGATTGATGACAGTACGTAAAAAGAAGATGATAAAGGTAGCAATACCGAGGAAAAACCAGGCTGAAGAATTTTCATGCAGAAAAGTGGACATTGTGTATTGTGTTTCCTTTCTCAAATTTTATATATAATTAGCAATGCAGAATGAGCTATTTATAAGCGTTGGAAGTTATCAATATTTATAAGCTATATGTTCAAAATACGTAAACCTTTTTTTTTTTATTATTTATCGGCATCAAAATACGTATACGTATCATGATTTCAGCCCTAAAGATCTCTGAAAAATATAATCTTTACGTTGGGCTCCATAATTTTCGTAAGGTCCAGAAAAAAGACAGAAAGAAAGTCACGTAACGAGGGAAGTTATGCTATCTGAATTTTTGTCCACTCATTTATCGACACGTGTTTCCTTTATTTTCAACATGTGGTGAATAGAAACTATGTATGAAGGGTACGTTTCATAGACTTTGTTTTCAAATACAGCACGCATGTGGTCTTTGGTTTGGTTCCAAGACATTGAGAGGTTACGTCAATGATCAGAAAATTCTTGATGGTTCTAGATAGTAAAAATTTCTTAAATTCAATTTTGCTATAACTCTGATTTTTATTTTTTTTTCTTAGTAATCTTTTGTGCAACAATATTTATTTAATCTTTTTTTTTTCTCAATTGTTTTGGTTTATATAATGATAATACTTTCTTCTATAATTTCATAAACAAAAGTTATAACACAAACACTTATTTATAACTCAAGTAATAAGTATATTATTTTCTAGTTCAAAAGACAAGGGATTTTACTTTTTGTTCCCTTATTAAGTTTTATTTTCTTGACATGTTTGAAGAACTAGAGAAAGAAAAAGAACTACGGAACAATCGCGATAAAAATGTAAAGGTAAAAGTTCCAACCATTTGCTAAAAAATTAACAACACGTGTTTTTTTTTAATAATATATAAAAGTTGTTTCGTTTGTTTAAAAAACCCTAAATATTGGAACGAATACTCTTCTATAATTGATGTGACAAAATTTACTGAAATCACGGTGTAATAAACTCTATCTTAAGAATGGAAAAAACATATGTACGACCCATCTGGCACATCAAAGAGGTGCACATGATGTGTTACTTCTTGCAAATCTCTTCACTCTATCATTTTGTATTTTTGGATATGCTATGCATGGACCTTTAGCCGTCCACCCTATCATCGTATGGTAGTGATATGACCTGATATTATAAACTTAAAAGTAAAAAAATAGTTTATGAAGTTCTATTTAAATTTGATTTATATTTTTTTTCACATTTTTAATAGAAATTATGCATTTTTAACTCCTGATCAAAAATTCAAATTAACTTTTTTTTATAATTAAAAAAGACTTGAAAATAAATCAAATTTAAATAGAAACCCGTTTAAAAAAATATCACATTTTGTTCATATTAAAAGCTATATTTAAGCCTTTCTAGAGAGGTAGATGGAAGTTTCTTCATATATAATTAATGTGTAACTTAAAAAAGTTGTTAGTGGTTAATGGATCATTCATAATCTGATGGATTCATCTCGATTATACAAAGAATAGTCTAGATTTAATAATATTTAAGGGTTACACTACCTTGTTTATAGTATCTTACTATTTTATAAAGAAATAGTAGTTCGTAGTATCTTACTATTTTATAAAAGAATAGTAAAAATCGATTAGGGAGGATGGTAAAAAGTTCAAAATTCATAAATTGTGGGATTTAACACGCATAATAAAATTTGTTATATATATATAATACATTTTTTATTAAAAAAATAAATAGAAGAAAGTATTCGAGAAATATTTCAAGAAAATAGAAAAAAAAATAAGAGATGTATATTAAAAGTGCTTTATCTTAATTAGAATTGAAAATGATTCAATTCAATTAAGAAAGTCAACTGTACTTTGTAGAAAATATTCTTAATTTTAAATTATATCAATTTTAATTAGGTGGTGTTTTTAGGATAACAAAACATATACTAATTTTTAAATAAATTTAGGTAGAAACAAATTATAATCATGCATTTTTACTATTGACGATTGATATGATCTCACTATTCTACGATCTTGGGTGGAATTTGAAATCCAAATAGTATATAAGATCTTACCATTAACATCTCAATATTAACTATCTTATTATCTAACACTTCCATTATATTTAGGAGACACCAACCACTATGATCTAGAATGAATGCTTTTATTAGGCTGTTTAGTGTGGGTTTGTAATTAAATAAAAGGAGACATGGTAGGTATGAGTTTAACTATGTCAAAAATACTAAAGAAATACATGAAAAGACAAAGAAGGAACCAACCAAACGAGCCTAAGTGACAGTGAAAATGTAGAAAACCAAGAATGAAAAAACTCAACCGAAACAACCATAGAGCTTGAGCACGTCAAACGAACATAGAAAAAGCCGAAAATGGAGTCAAATGAACCCTTGCAAACCTAGAGAACACAAAGAGGCAAATGAAAACCAGTGAGAAGAGAAAGTGTCACCACGCGAAATGCAAATAAAAACCAATGAGAAGAAAAAACAACAACACGAGAACAAACCCCACAACGCGAAACAGGAGAAGGCAACGAGAGGCTCAGTGAAGGAGAAGGAAGTGTAAGAGAAAAATGTTGCCCAAGAGTTAAAATCCCTAATTTTAACTCGAAGGACATACTTCGTGAGTTGGGAGTAACCAACCGATGTAGTATCTGGCCAAATTTTATCCAATTTTTTCCAAAATTGACTTATGCGTCACGAAGAGGATATTATGTCAGTTAAAAAGTCCCAACCGATGTAATATGGCTACATACTTCGTCGGTTGGGACCTTCTAACCGACATAGTATCTTCAACGTTATTACAAAGTTTTCAAATTTTTAATTTTTATTTTTTTGGTCTTTTTTACGTCGGTTATAAGTGACAACCGACGTAAAATATGGTATATTATATCGGTTCGAATTAATCGATGTAATATCTCTTTAAATATTTACAAAAATACTACATTTTTTGTTTATATCAATTTCATATTAACCGATATATTATCGTGCGTTTTTTATATATGAGTGAATCCAAGTATAATTATAACTGTCATATTACTTTTCTTTCTATCATGAGCAAGATATTTAAAATTTAACATATATACACTTTCATCATCGACAACGGTCAGAACAATCACAAACGTTATCCAGGAAGTACAAGTAAACTCTTTCGGCAGTGCAAAATAATGATAAGTGTGACGAATAATACATTAAAAAGTAAAGAAATCGACACAGAATAAATGAGATACATCAATGACATATTTTGTTTTTTCTGATACTACAGAATTACTAATTACACAACTTACTTCCTTTATATACTTGCAATCTTATTTATAATACTTCACTTCCTAATATATTACTTATGAGGAGATGCAAGTGCCACAAGAGGTAGTTTTCTATGAACAGTCAATCCAGTAGTTTCAGACATGCAAAATGTCTGGTCCCCCACCATTCCACCAGGCACAGTCCAATCAAATTGGTGCACAATGTTTGCAAGAACCAACTCATTCACAACCATGGCAAAAGCTATTCCCGGACAACCCCTTCTTCCTGCTCCAAATGGAATCAGTTGGAAATCATGTCCTTTGATATCTATTGAACTCTGCAAGAATCTTTCTGGTTGAAACTCTAGAGACTGATCCCAATACTCAGGGTCAGTTGAAATTGCCCATGCATTGACTAGTACTTGTGTGCCACTTGCAATGTCATAGCCCATCACTTTGGTGTCTTGCATGGATTCCCTTGGAATCAAAATGGGAGATGGAGGATGCAATCTAAGAATTTCTTTGATCACTGCTTTTAAGTAAGGCATGTCACTCAATTCCTCCTCAGTTACGTGAGTCTTGGCCCTAGCCACGCTTCTCACTTCATCTTGCAGTTTTTGCATCACATTTGGGTGTCTCAAGAGTTCTGTCATAGACCATTCCAATACTGCAAGGGTGGTATCAGTTCCTGCACCAAACATATCCTGAAACTTTTGGTTAATAATTAATGATTTAATAGGTAATTAGAAATCATTCAGATGCCTGTGATAGTATATTACTAAAATTAACAAACTTATTATATGTTAGTTTATAGTTTGATGATCATATAAAATGGTATATATGCGATTAAATATCACATTGTGTCCTACCAGAATCACACAGTACAAGGTAAAAAAACACATGTCATCACGGATGAAGTTTTTATATGAAACATTTCTGGCGCTGAAATTCCAAATATCATAAAAACATATCATAAAAGCAAGGATGGGAAGCAATAAAAACTCGTAATATTACATAATCTATGTTAACTAAAGATAAAACTTTCCAATAATTTATAAATAGAATACAAATCTTATTTTATGAGCTGGTTTTGAAACGTTGAGTTAGACTAAAAATCTACTTTTTATACGGTATTAGAGCCTATTTTAACAAGGTTGTTGGACTTATCGGACCACCTACTATCAGGTCACTATCGGACCACTCTTATATATAAGTTTCATGTGTGAAGAATTTTGGTGTGAGAAAGATGTGTTGAAAATCCTATATTAACTATAAATCAATAATATATAAATAAATTAAAATTAAAATTCACTTCTGATACACACAAAATAATGAAACTACAAAGATTCCTATCATCATAAAGTGGGCTGATTTTTTTTTGTACAAAATTTTTTTTGTTACATAGTAGCACATTGCCCTTCAAGACCATTAACTGAGCAAAATCCATAAAATTGTACATACACTTCTTGCTACATGTCACTGAGGATTCTGAATAGTTTTATTCTTAACAATTAATTGTTTAGCTTTATGTTTTATTTTTGTTTGTAATAAATCACTTTTCTATTCTTTTATGTGGTGATACAACTGAGTTTTCAAGTCATATTCATTGGGACTTATCCAACCCCCATCCAACCCTTATCCTGACTTGTCAGTGGAATCTTTCATTGGTTGATCTTTTGGTCCATACAAATCCAAGTTTTTCATAACAAATGGCAGTCCATACCTTTAGTTGTGGACGAAATTGCACCAGTGTCTAGTAGGTATGCAGTTTAAAAGAAGGCAAAAAAAGTTAAATGATGCATTTTTGGTAAGAGAAATATAGCTACTTTTAGGTATTATATTTTTTCTTTAATTGTTAATTTTAAAATTCAAAAAATCATTAATTTTTATTTTATTATTTATTTGTTGATTATTCAGCTAATATTTAATTATATATTTATTGTAATGTTGAAATAAAAAAATAAATAGAAAAAAATTAAATAACTTATAAATCTCTTATATGACCAAGTTTTATTTTAAGTATCTAACTAAGTTTTTGAAAAAAAAAAATATTTAAGGCTTTGCAGTTATGCCTATTAGTTCTATTATATATATATATATATATATA
>Ga0209489_102423_pt1 | contig 38053 bp, 25 predicted proteins | sample SiratrowhiteBW_FD_187527 | JGI IMG/M metagenome (GOLD analysis project Ga0209489, IMG submission 187527) | Root nodule microbial communities of legume samples collected from California, USA - Siratro white BW (SPAdes) (version 2) | ecosystem: Host-associated > Plants > Roots > Nodule | place... | reverse complement strand
GTTTTAATAAAAATCTTTGTGAATCTTTTTAGCACCTCAGAAGTGATGATACATGCCACAAGTGATTTAGGACTAAGCCAATCACCAACACACAAACCCAACTAAGGACCAAGACCTAAACACCCAATTATCTTCATCTTGGCACAAAGTCTTCACTTGAATAATTCTGGTCCAGGTTGGTTCCAATAGATTCTTCATGAGGCAGTCTTCATCAGCTTCATATGCTAAGCCTTGGTGCTCACAATGTTGACTTCATCAAATCACGTGCTTAGCCTTGGTGCTAACAGAACAGAGACACAAATTTCATATTAATCAAAACATTAAGTGTGACCAGTAAAAGCATTAAGCACAGAAATAAAATGATGAAGAGTTAAGAGATGAAAAGAGCAAAAATAACACAACAGCAACCTCAAAGCTTCATTGCAATCTGAATGAAAAGGATAACCTTATAAATTAACCTTCCATTAAATTCGAATGAAGCAAACAGAGATTAAACGCAAAACGCAATTGAAATGAAATTGAATTGAATTGAAACAAAAACAAAACGTAATTGCATAGAAGATAAATACAAAACCAGTTTTTCCAAAGAGAGAATGAACTTAATCCCAAAAGCGGAGCATAAAGAACTGCCTGGGCTTGATCTCCTTTAATAGGCGGCTAGACCTAGGTCAGTCCTCAACACTAAACCTAATGGGCCAAAAAATTTTCAATTCTGGTCCAACGAATAAAAACTGATAATGTGTCAGCTCCTCTTCAATTCTAGAATTAATTTCCAAGCCCAATAAAATTCCAAAGCTGCCCTGAAAATAATAATAAAATTGGCTCAAAAAATCAAAATTAAATAAAATTACGAATTTCTGGTAAATGAAAGCCCAAACAGTGAAATTGAGAAAATAATAGGCAGTTAAGCACAAATCACTAATTAAAATAGGTACACAAAGACAAGTAAATAAGGGAAAATAATGACTCATCACTTTTATTTTTAAATTACTGCCATCCATGGCCATTTTCTTCTTGTGGTCTCCATAGACCATGTCAAAATAATATTTTAAACAATCCTAAATGATACATTTTTTACTCCAATGAACAATTTAAATAATAGACAAAAAATGGAATATTTGTTTTTTCTTTTGGACTGAACTCGTATTTTCGGATCATATATAAATTTAACTCCCAAGTCATGTGATTATCTTGTTCTTCTATTTGTTTTGTGAGTCAAGCAATGTCATCACTGGTGCTTCCACAGTGGTTATTACTGTACGTATAAGCACCACTTTTGTGAGTCAAGCAATGTCATTGCTGGTAATTCCAAAGTGGTCCTTACTACACCCATAAGCACCCTCCTCAAAGGTTATTGTTGTGTTGATACCGAATGCCTCTAACCAAAAACCTAATGCCTCTAATCCAAAATTGAATTCCTTAGAACCAAAACCAAATGCTTTTAAACCAAAATCGAATGATGTGAAGCCCAAAGCGAATGCCTCTAATCCAAAACTAAATGTCTTAAAGCCCAAGCCGAATGCCCTTAAACCAAAACTGAATGCCCTGGAACCCAAAACCGAATGCCCTTGATAGCTTAGCTGAATAACTTTTCTAAGTGCCCCTTAACCTTTTTCAAAGTCTTCACTAAAAGACTTTTCTGAGCAGCCTTTACTGAACGACCTTTACCAATTTGTTTTGTTAAAATGTCTAGACCCCTTTAGTTAGTTTTTAATTCTTATTACATGCAACACTTATTTCTCACCTATGCACTATTTCTTTTCGAGCTTTTTTCATTTTAAGAAAATAAAATAATTTGATTAGATATTCAACTAACCATACACGTCAAGCAATATCTAATACAAAAATTACACGAAAGAAGTATTGAGCATGGTCGTTCGCATCTCCTAATACTTCTATCAATGAGTCATTAATTTCTAAAAAATATTAAAATTTTCAAAAACTAAAAAATATAAAATTAAAATAATTAAAAAATATCAAAACACCAACAAACAATTTTTTATCCAGAACTACGTAAACCGTGATTTTCCATCATGGATGGAAATACATAAGAACAAGGTCAATCCCTGTCGTGCCCAAAAATTAAAAAAATGTATATTTTTTCTTTGTTTTTTACTTGCATTTTCATTCCTTTTTTTCAAAATAAATAAAAATTTTAATAAACCACACATAGTTTGCTCATTTGATTAAAGATATTGTCTTAGGATAGGCGTTGCGGGGTGCTAATACCTTCTCCACACATAACCGATTCTCGAACCCCAAATTTATTTTGTAGACCATTTCCTTATCTTTGGTTTTTCCATAGTTTTCCATAATAAACTATGGTGACAACTCTTCTGTTTGTTTGTTTTTTCTTAAAGAGCAACACCTTTCTATTTTTTCTATTTCTATTTTTTCTATTATTATTTTATACCCTTTATATTATTTCTATTACTATTTTCTCTGGACCATCGTTCCCGTTCGTGATCTCGGTTGCAACAAATAGCGACTCCGTTGGGCAGGCCAATTTAATTAAATAACTAAAAAATAACATGATTTTTTGAACTTTTATCTTTTCCTTTTTGTGTATATGATTGTTTACTTTTCTTGCTTTTACTATTACTGTTGAAACATTGAATCCTAGGGTAGACGACATGTTATGTATTATGGATGGAAATTTTTCTGCTTTATTTTTTTTTTTTGCAGATGGTTTAGGGTTGCGACATGCATAAATTTATTGTCTTGCATATCAATTCAAATATTGAGAATAATTTGTAGTATAAATTTTTTATCAATTATATTTATTGTCATGTATTACCCAAATTTCTTGAGAGAGAATGATATACTTATTACTTGCTACATGAGCGACTGATACACTTGTCATTGAAAGCAAAAGTTGATGTGCAACTTGGACTCTCTACATTGATGTAGAAGTTGTTACTGGTGGTAGTAGTTGCGACCTTGTACCCATGTGTAAACCATTACTTGGGTCGTTACACTGCCACATGCCATGAAGGGAAATACAGTCAAATTGTCCTGGCTTAATAATGTATTTCAACAACTCCCTAAAGTCATAGACAACATTGTTATATCCCAACATGCAACAACTCATATTTTAACATTGATCGGATGCTTGTTGATGGTAGATACTGTAGCTAGCCGAGTTCATTTGATGTATTTCTTTTTTACTAACTGACCTAAATCAAATGGCAAATTATAGTTGGGGCTAAGCTATGTTGGCCTTGTCTTTATCGGGCTTTAGATCACAGAGTTTATTTCAATGAAGAAAACATAGAAGGTTGCATGACACTTTTGCAAGCATGGGCTTGGGATCACATTACATGCATTTCACCATTAATGAAGCCATTCACTGATGAAGACATTGCTGCAGGAATTGGATTTCCCCTTGACAAGAAGGTCATTTTAAATTTTAATTACATTTATGTGTAAAGTTAAACTTCCACATTTAGTACATTGGCAAGTGGTGTCGTCCAACACATTGTACATCAACACCAACGTCTTCAGTCCATCAGCTATGAAACACATTTAACAACTTACAACCAAAAGAGATCATTATTGACCCCCAAATATTTCATGCCATTAACAAAACACACGTATTGTTTCCTACAATACATGTAACAGAATATTTTTTTAAAGTTCATGTTGACTCCGTATTGCAAAAATAACGTTGAGGTTTCTCCAATATGAACGGAAAATATTCCTTTGATATGTTTTGCAAGTGTATGGTTCCATCAAGATGATCTTGTGATGCGACAATTTGGCCTTTGTTTTTGAAATTAGATAAAGTGCATAACGAAGTCATGTGAGGGCGAACTGACTGATATTGGCCACACTACCACTAAAACTAGATAACACTCTAGAATGATCAACATAACTATTTAATAGAAAGAACTAAATTTAAGGGAAATGATCATTTGTGTGACAACATCTCATACATATTTGTGTGACAACACCTCATACATGTAATAGTCATTACATACTATCCAATACATGTCACATCAACAATCATGATCTTACCATAATATAAGCTCATTGATGAATACATTTAATTATTTTTTTTCATCAACTCACAAGATTTTATTTTTGAGACAGTATGTCACACCATATGGTGTATTATATACTAAGAAGTATAAATCTCAATTTCATTTAATGAAATAGTTTATAAAACATACACTTGATTATTTTCACTTTGTTTTAATATCTTATTTATTGCTTATTTATTAACATGAGAATGTTTTACTCTCAATTTCAAATGTGCAATAGTATAAATCTTTAGTTTATTAAGTAACCTATAAAAAGTTGCCTTATTTGTTCTCTTTGCCCTACTTTTGTTTCATTTCGTTAACATTTCTTTCGCTACAAAATTATTCATCGTGTCTTTTCTACATTTTCCTCTTAATAATTTAACCTCTGTATCTTAAAGTTACTTCCCCTCTCATAGCCTTGTTTACATATTTTTCATTTGAGAAATTTCATTCAATAGATGTAATGCATTTAAAAAATAAATAAAATCAATTTGAATCAAATAATTTCTAAAACTTATTTTATTATTTTAACTCATTTTTAATATTTTTATTTGTTTTTACTTTTTTTCATGTAAGAATGTATAACATTTATGTAATTATTATTTAGTACCCTATCTTGATATTTATGCAAAAATTATAATTTCTTTTTGATATTTTACATTGAAAAAAAAAAGAATATGCGTTCTTTTATATTAAACACTTTATAATTTCACGTTTCTTTTTATTTATTTTTTAAAAAAATAATTAATATTTAGAATAGTATGATAGTAAATATGAATCTATTAGTTACAAGACGATGAAGATAAAGATGAAAATAAGATAAAAATTTATATCCATTAAATATGAAAATAGACGTAGATATAATTTTTTTTAGCTCAAAAATAAGGACGGATGTTAATAACCTTTTATTTAGACCCATTGCTGAACAACTAAACAAGAAATAATGTTGTAAATAAGAAAAATAACTCTTTTTATGTTTTTAAAGACAAAGAGAAGAAAAAGGTCATATTATTTACTGTTTGTATGATTTTAGTGAGTGAAATATTCTGTGTTCTTCATGAAATATCTTTGGTGACCCCTATCATAAATACTGAGTTTTTCTGTGTAATCTTGAACAAAGTTTGAAATTCTTAAAGAATTAAAGTAGTAAAAAAAATTCTTAATTTGGAACACAAATTTGAATTTCTCTTTAAAGTAAAAAGTAACTATCACTATCCTTAAATTTTCTTTTCATGAACCTAACGGAAACTATGTGAAGTTTTATTCATAGTTTTAAGTATTTGTGAATTCAAAAATAACATTGATAAGCTTTATCAGAATATAATCATAAACTAAATTGTGAATTCAAGAATTCAACTCTTTTATCCTAATTGAAACAACAATGGATTTTTTTTTTCATAATTTAAAATTCTCTCTGGTATAAACCTTTTCTCATTGAACTTATTCGAAAATATGTTAATTTTTATCAAAAATTGAAGTTTTTGTGTAAATTAAAAAATTACCTTCGACCTCTCTAACCTAATGTTAAAAAAACTTAAAAATTCTTTTAAAAAATCTTGACGACCCTATTAGGAAATATGTGTAAGTTAAAAAGTGGTCACCAGTGTCTCTTATTAAAAATTTAAATTTTTATAAACTTTTTTTTTTTTTCATAATGGGAAACCCTAATCGAAAATATGTGAACCTTGTATATAATTTCAAAGTTGTCAGTGAATTTAAAATAACCCTCATTGATTCTTATAGGAATTTCACTGAATGTTCGTTCCTAATCTTAACTATATGTGAAATTCTTAATTGAGTTTTAAGATCAGTTATCTAATCTAATCTTAACTATATGTGGAATTCTTAATTGAGTTTTAAGATCAGTTATTTAATTGAAACTGCAGAGGATTTTAGATAGATATAAACTTGTGTTCATAACTTTATATAAATTTTTTAATTCTCTTTTTGAAATAATTTTCTATGACTCACAAGAACTTCAATAATTTTGAAACAAGATAGCAACTAGTGTTAGTACTTTCCTGTTCTTGACTCGAATAGCTGGATTCTTATGCAAAAAACATTTCTGTGGTGGATAAATTGACTTTGCTAGCATTAGGGCCTCATCAATACCCGTGTTAGTTCTCCAATTGAAAACAAGCTTAGCGTTAATTTACTAACCAATAAAATTTTACTAAACAAAACAAGGAGGCTTGGAGAGAATATTAACAACGTTAATATATTTCCATTTAACTTCGTTTAACCCATCATTCGGATTCGTGGTCTATACAAAGAGTTAATAACCTTTTCTTTGAACATAAACATCCTCATAAAAAGATGAAAAACGGGATCATATTGATGGGAATCACCAATCTGAAGTTCACAGTCTCCAAATTTAACCCGGTAATGAACACGAAGTCAGTCCCAAGTCACCGAAATCATAGAGTTGGCAAGGCCTGATTCCTGGAAGGTTGAATTACTTTCATAATCCAGATTTTTAGATGCTCCAGGAATTGCATGCGTTAGTCTAAATGGCTTTGTTTCATCCTCCCCTAGTTGAGTGGAAATGAAAGACCACAGCAGCTTCAAGAAAAACAAAGAAAATCAAAACCAGACAAATAAACTAATAAAAAAACACAATCAACTTGCATCCCAAAAAGCGAAGTCCTTGCATACTCATCTCAACACAACACTAATACTTATTCTGAATAATCGGTGGGGTAAGAAATTCATGAATTCAACTGAGAGGGTCAATAACTCTGTTCTCCAAACTAACAAGAAAATAAGCTGGCAACTTAAACCAGGGAACATAATAATTATCATTAACTTTGCTGTTATCCAGCAGTCATCAAATAAACGTAACAAATCAACAGTACTACAGTACATAATGAACTCATGCTTGAGTAAGAAGAGTGTCCATGATAAATTTAATAATTAAAATATTTCCCTTTGCCATACACTCATATCATATACATCCATAACAATCACAATTTCAAAAACAATGTTGCAATATCAAAAGATATGCAGATATAAATAATATCCAGTAATTCTTTGAAGGGGGTAAAGAAGGTACAGCATCCAGAAATCATATTAAATTGGTAGAAGAAGATCATCCTTAAGAACAATGAGAACATTAGGTTGAATGAATTCCTACAGGTATGAGAGCAACATCTGTTACCTGAATTGGATCCGTGCGTAAGAAGTTACGCTGAACACGTTGACCACCTGGGAGCCGCACACCAACTCTGCAAAGAAGACTTCTTTCAGCCTTGGGTTCTTCAGGCAGGAGTGGATATGTGGGCCTCTTAGCCAAGGTTGTTTCTTGCCCATTGACTGCAACATCAGCATCTTTATTGTCTCTACCAGCCATAGCAGTTGATTCTTTCATGCTTTCCATAGAAGCGGCCAGAGCTCTTTGAACTTCCTCGTCCTCCTCTTTATTTTCATTTGATTCTACCAAGGCTATAACATCAAACAAGACCATGATGATGACAAATTCAAAAAAACGGTTTCATCATAAGAAATGTAAGGTAGACATATCTCTATACTAAAATATAAACCTCGATTATTATAGTTACTTTGTTTTTTATCTATTCCCATTTTGATAAAATCAGTATATCAAAATCCCTGATTTCAGATGCTTATTGTTTATTATTTTCTTAGAATATTTGTTAGTTATGATTCTTTTAATCAGGGGTTTCTTTATTTTTTATTAGCATAATTGTTAGATATGATCATACTGACTAAGGATCTCTTTATAATAAAAGAGGATAATTTTTAGTTATGATCCTATTAATTAGGGCTATCATTGTAGCCTTTTTTCAAAGACATTTATTTGGAATTGTCATAGCTAACAACAGATAGCTGCAGAATTTTTACCCACAAAAACACTATAGCATGAGGCATAGTGCGAGATGACCACTCTTTAATGTTATAACTTGATACTATTAACATTTATAATAAATATTGTACTATTAAAATGTAGCATAAATCACACTCAGCCAGTGAGGTTTTTTCGAATTACACTAACACCCCAATTATTTAAAAATTCTAAACAAACTTCCCCTTTGTTTTAGAAACATTACATTTGTCCCCCTTTTTACAATAAATATGTACCCGTTAAGTTTTAAACACATTACAGATGTAATCCCTTTCTACATTTCATATGCATCCCCTTAGGTCATTGTAATAATGAAAAAAATAAGGGGTCTCAGTGTGATTTACTCGAACATTATATTCAATATTCTGCTGTTAGAAAATCATATATGAATAAAAAAAAGGGTTCAATAGTCCAAAGTTGAAACATGGTCTTTGTTTGGAACCACCATTGGCAGACTCCAACCAGTCATTGACTCGGGCAGTGTACTGGGTTAGAGGATCAATGGTTAAAACTGCATGAACTGGTGTGTACATAAATATGTTGACATATATGACACAGTGGTTGCCTTGAGTTGTGCATGTCCTATATTTGACCCTTCCCAACCTAGCTTTGTAAGCTATTTATAAATTACATGTCCAATCCCACATCACTCAAGCCCAATAAGCCATCATAACCCTAAATATCGTCTACATACGAATGTGATGAGCCCTCACATACACAAGCATAGTCTAATTTTTCCTCCCTCTTCTCTCTTTCTTTTTCTCTCTTATGCCCCCTCTACACTAGAACAATCTTTAAGAAACAACTAAAGATTTTCATTCCAGCAACCTCCCACTTCTTTTTTGTGCCAATAAAGACATTCCTGTTGCGACCAAGTCGTTGATTTTGTCCAGTCTAATCTGATTTCACATCCAGTTCAATGACATTGACACCAGTTCGAGAGCAGATCCGATCTTGTGACTTGATCGAACTGACAACAGGTTCAGCTTATAGTCAAATCAGCCAATCCAAACAAATTTTACACTCCTTGAAGCTAAACAAGCATAGATTGGGATTATAATATGCTGGCGAGTATAGAACAGACTAGCAACCAGTTTGAGAACAGATCCAATATTATGACTGACTGAACTGCTCACAAGTTTGGTTTATGGTCAAACCTACCAGCCAATCTGACCTGAGTTTAATAACACTACATGAAACTGAACAAAAAGTTAAGACGTACCTATGGTGTTTCCTTCTCTCCCATCCAGATTTTATTATTTAAGATTGGGTTTATGATTGGTTGGAGAGTATGGAACAGATTAGATATTCAGAAAACAAACAGGAATACTTAGGAACGCATTGGTGTGCCTCAGAGCGAATAAGAATCATACGTGCAACTCTTTGCCATTTTCCCCCAACCATATATTCTTGTTTCATGATTGTTTCTTAACTCTTCATTTGTGTGCATGCATGACCTAGGATTAGGGTTTACTAAGGGTTTAGAAGGGATATTTTCTAATATTTGGGGATTAGATATCTTATTTCAAGATTTCTGTAGATATCTTATCTTAGGATTTGATTATGTTTGAATTATAGATAATTTTATCTTATGTGGCTATTTGATCAAGCTTGAAGAGTACACATTTTATCTTACCTTACTTAGGATTAGGTACATTCAAATAGTAGATATATCTTGTCACATCTAATCTTAGGATTTGACTATGCTTGAATCGTACACATTTTATTTATAATTTTGGTATTTTAGTATATTTATGCACTTAGGTAAACAAAAAACAAAAAATGCACCGTTGTTTAGGGTTAGGGTTGTGAATTGGGGTCGTCTCTCTTCTCTGACCCACACATAGCAACCAGTCATGTGAGGAACCCCTGTCCAACTACAATGTAGCCTAATTTAGCTGCCATTTTCTGCAACTTCAGCTGCAAAAAAAGCTGCTTCAGAGTGCAACAGACTGGTGCAACACATTGACTGTTGGGGGACCGATAGCATGCCACAACAACATGATGCTCTGGCACGCTAGCGCTGCTTCAGAAAAATTTGCATTAGTCTAGGATAAGGGAGGTAACTAGGCCCACGAGTCGATCCTACGCAAAGATTCAAAAGAAAACCTCGAGAAAAGTCTGGGTTTTAAAAACTCAAGAAAAAAAATGACCAGCAGATTAAGGGGGGTGACTAAGGTCCATCCAATACAATATATGGAGTGTTGATTAGTAAAAAGAAGTAAACATGTAAAATAACAATAAAGATAATCGTATAAATCAAGTCATATAACACTAAACAAACACCCAGAATATAGACAGAGACTAGCAACAAACCTTTAGATTTTGGTGGGCTAGAACTTCCTCTAGGACGCTTGTGAGACAATGTAATATGATGATCCTTAGGCCCTGCATCAAGGAATGCTAGTAGACCCTGCATCAGTAGGTTAAAAAATAACCTAGTTCAGGATTTACATATGAATAATGTTTCAATTTCTCAAGCAAACATGTCTCCATCATAGCAAGTTAAAAAACTGTATCACATACTTCCAATAAGCTTTCAGGGGGAACCATTCCATTCCAAGAGCGCATCTTTTGGCCAGTGATGGGATCAATAACAAGTACAACAGGAATTGAATCCAGTCGGTAATAAGTGCAGACTTTTCTGCCTTCAGTTGTATCATCATATACCTATATACAAAAACAATAATTGACAATGAAAAATTGCACATAATACAAAAAATTACAATAAATGCAGGTGTTTAATATCAGCAACAAATACTTTTGAAAATATCACCATAAACCCAAATGCAAGCAGCAACCACTCTTAAAGAATTGGAACTGAAGGACTTAAAATAGCTACCACAGGGAAAAAGCAGTGGCCATTCACCGGTTAGAGCAAGTTCACATAAGCAAAATTGTCAAGAGTACAAGATTTGAGAAGGACAAGAAAGAAGAATTATTAATGTATGTCCTAAATTAAAGAAAGAATTATTTCAATCATCCAAGACAACCAGATCCCATAAAGTATCAACCTAATGATTCTCCCACCAAAAGCATGTGTCACACACATATCAGCACAATATCTAACACATATATATAATAATCCATTCACTTCTATTTTTAAATCCAATGGATCATATTTTTTCAGGGCCCATGGACATGATCCATGCAATATCCCAAAGCTAACAACCAACGACTAATCTAATTAATACTTAATGGATCAAAGTCAATTCATCATATTTTTTTTTCATATTTAATTTTTTTAATACGCTCTCCTCGCCCTTTCTCTCTCAATGGATTCGAATGGAATCTATGCAGTCCAAATTTTTAATGAAAAAAATTTGTATTTAAAAACTCTAAGAGACAAGAAAATAATATTTTCTAACAAATTAAAAGTGTTGTACTAAAACATTAGACATACAGTCAATGTTGTTTTCATTCAAAACTTGATAAGGAAATTACTGATAAAGGAAACTAAATATTACCAAATTAAGAAAACGCTCATTAAAGGTAAACAAACAGACTGGGTGATTTACTTTGGTTACTACTTGCACCATAAAAAATCAATAGTGTTTGGAGTGCAACTTAAATTTTATTCAAAAACTTTTGAAGTCTTATACCATGTGGAAATATTAAATTATTTTTAACAATGAATCTCTACTACAGATAGATCCAGATTCACAATTTCACTGTCTAAACAATTATTTTAGTCCATTCATCCCAAATCCTCCTTAGGCTTTCAGCTAGCTATAATCTTTTAATCAACCAACGAATTGAACCCATAGTATATTGAAAGAACAATTGGATTTCGGTTTCAACTTTCAAAAACTATGATATTTTAATTTGTTAAAAAGTACTTTTCTATCTTAGTTTTCAAATAGTATTTATTTTATCAAGAATTTTCCACCACCTAAATCCAATTCCAATCCATTAACAGAAAGAGGAGAGGGAAATGGGGGGGAGGGGAGAGAGAAAGAAGAGAATATTAATAAAAGTTATTTCATTTTTAAAATACATTATTTTATTGGATGTCCATCCACTAAAAATTGTAACGGATGGATTGCATTGGATTTTATTAGATGGATTGGAATTTTTACATGAATTTTTACTGGAACAAAATGGATTATTTTTATCCAATTTGTAATGATCTGGCTAAGAATTGATTTGATCCATCCATTTTATCATCCATACAGATAGCAAATATTATGGATCAAGAGGCATGGACAAAATTTAGTTAAAATTGAGAGAAAAAAAGACTGAGCTTCCATTTACTGTAAACCTAATTGAACTGAGTCTCACTCAATCAAGTGTTCTATACTTAAATTGAAAGCTGCTGTTTAAACTACCAACTAAACGTAAAAGTCCATCAAACTAATAGACACAGTTAAGAGAAAGATATACACAAAACTAACTAAACACAACAGAAAATGTAATCTGACAAGAGTCCATTTTGAAGTCCAAATATCATAATCCACCAAACGTCATAATTAATTTCTTTAGTCTTGAGTGAATTTGCTCTTTTATCCTAAAATTGCAATAAGACATAGTTAAGCTTAACCTCATAAAGTTAGAGTGTCATTCTGTGTATTATGAGGCAAGAGTGTTATCGATATCGGATAACGGAAAATATCGGACAGCCAAAACATCCTTTATAACTTTATAACGGAAACCATTACGGGTTATGGCGGAAACATTTCAGTAAAAAAAAAATACTATATATACATATAAATATTTAAAAAATACAGAAATATAATTATATTTTCAGTTTAGAAGTTAAAAGTTACAGCTACTTCTAAGTTAAATTGTAGGTGCTAGATTAAGTTGTAGCTCTTGATTTAAATGATAGCCGTTGGGTTAATTCTCTACATGTTAAAATTGGGCCGGGTAAGGCCCAATTCCTATAAACCTATCACCTTTAAGTTTAAGTTAGGGTTGCCGCCAGCCACCTTCTCCTACAGCGGCACTTCCGTCCGCCGCACCTCCGCATCCATCGGGCCTCCGCACCTCCGCGCGCGCTCGCCGCCCCTCAGCACGCGCGAGTTCGCCGCCCCTCTGCGCGAGTTCGCCGCCCCTCCGTGCACGAGCTCGTCGCGCCTCCACGCGCTAGCCGCCCCTCTACCGCTTTTTCTGACTTTTCCGATCCACCATGATGACACGTGATACGGAAAGCGGCCGCCACGGGCCGCTACGGAAAACCCGCTTTGCCACCGTCATGTGGTGGCGACCGGCTGTAAAACCGCCATGGCACCGCCATACCGGATTTTCGATAACACGCAAGATAATATCCACAAACATTTTTGAAGAAATTTGAGAAACTGCCTACTCTTATATAAATGCCATGCTAAATAACCTTTTGAAAATAGGAAAAAAAAAATGAACCACCAGTGTTCAAGTCAACAGAGTAGGAAATTGACCTGCCAGAATATACAGTTTGTACTAATGGTCTGAGAAACAGCTTCATTGGCCCATGTATCACGATTTAGCTTCACAAAGTGATCATGATATTAGTAGTGCCAATGCTGAAACAGACCAAGAGAAATGAAAATGGAAAACCAAGAAAATAATACCATATGGGAGCTGAATTCCTTGGTAGATTGTATGTTCACCAACAACCATTTGTTCTGCACGGAAGCAGCATCTTTTGCCTGCATACAAAGGTCAAATGTTTAGTCACAACGGTATACCATTTATGTTTACATTTCAAAATATATGCACTGCCCATCTAGAGGGACCTGCGATAACTTTTACACAAAATGAGTTTAAGGCATCAACTTGTACTATTAACAGACCGATAAAAATAAAATAGGAAGTGGCAACTCAAGCACTCTATCATATACGCAAAACAGAAACAATCTATATCTCATTAGATATCTCTCATTGTGATAGGCCAATTCCTGAATGAGGTAGGTATTAGCCAGTTCTAATTTTGTATAAGTTATTAAGCAATTATTTTTACTTAAATTTCAAATTAAGCAGTATATGTTATCATATAACAGTTATAGTGATTTATAGGTTGTGTGACAGACTTGCAGAAGACAATTAAAGTGTCAAATAGTTATCCCTTGTCTGTTGGAATGATGAAACTCCTTCTTAGGAGCAATGTTATATACCCACAAACTCACAATCCTACAAGTATGGGAGACCCAAGAGAGAACACATGCAAGGAAGAACATATCGTTGGAACATATCGTTGCAAGATTATAATTTCACTCGTGAAATCAGCAGTTCATGCATCACATCAATCCTGAAAGTATTCGTGCAGGCTCAGACTTTGTTGCGCAGTTCTAGTTCCCAACTCCTGTAGTTAGGCTTTCCAGTTCGGGTTTATAATGACCCAATTTAAAAGATTATAAAGTATGACCCCTGGATTCCCAATTGCAAATCAGAATCAAACAACATCCTACTCTACTTCACTGTGCTCATCATTGCCACTCCCAAGGTTGTCACTGACCATAGCAGCGTACCCATCGTCATCTCCAGCCATTATAACACTCACGTCTCAGTAGTTGCCAGCCATCATAACACTCAAGTTGCTATCACTAACACTTGAATCACTGTAAGAAGGTTCACATCACCATCTCTGACTCTCACATCACCATCACTGGTACTGCCTTCATCATCATCGCTCCTCATGGACATGACACCAACTCTTGGGGGTGTGTCAGTCTTTGTTGTTGCTTTGGCTGATTTTCTCTTCTCAAAGATACTTCTTATTTTATTATCTTAGTAAACCATCACAATTCAAAAGACATTTCTTCTCAGTGTTTGTTGTGAATTTTTCTTCTTAATGTTTTCTTGTATTCTTGCTTCCATTTAGATTTGGAGCGTTATGTTAAGTTCATAATTCATATTTAGCAATTATGAATTTACTAGTTATTATGAGTTATTCTATGGCTTATGAAACTATTTGCGTTATGTATTGGAGATATTTATGATTATTATGAGTTATTTTTATTGTCTATATTATTTTTAATTCATGTTCATGCCTATAAATATAGCTTTTCCTATATGCATTACTCTTATGAGTCAAGTTAAAATCTTTTATCCACCTACAGGTTCTCTTACTATCATTGAGTTTGACAACATTGTTAGGGAAACACTCTGAGTATGTACACAAATCTGTCCTAAAACCCAATTTATTTCTTTATTTATTAGAATTCAGCTTGTTTAATTCTTTAGTCCAACTCATCACTAGAGAAGGAAAAGTAATTGAAGTGGTTTTTAAGTGGGGGTGATGGAGATCATTATGACAACTCCCAATCTTACACTAAACAAGGCTGATTGAAGATTATATGCAAATTTTGAAATGTTATTGACCCAATAGCTTGAAATACCAGAGTAGAAGGGTTTTTGAGTATTTTATGAATGGAATTAATAATGTTACTACGAGAAAGTTGTGAACTAGCAACCAAAAGATGTACCTAAGGAAATTGGTCAACATATGTAGAATCTTTCCACAATGGGTTGTATGGAGAAACAATGGGTTTTGAGACAGACAATGATATGTAGAATCTTTCCACAATGCCCGGCAAACAGGTGAGTTTGCGACAACTACAGAACAACTCAAAATGTTAGGAAGAGAAAGGGAAGATGTTGGGTCAGTCTGGTTTTCACCTTGGGGGTTAACCTTAATCAATTGGGTGATTCTCGAGCCAAGGTGCAGAATACTAAAACATTAGCATCAGTTGGGCAACCCAGATACATGTTGCGAAACAAATAATTAACAACCTTCTGAGTTCAGAAACATAGGAGCTAGAAACTTGTCATACCAGGAGTACGTGAGAAGATAGAAAACTTCACTGTTCTCACTGTGGCAAACAATTTGGCCATTTCGTAGGTGTCATAAAAGGAAGTAAAGATGCTGATTCAAGAGTAGCAAGTGGGGGGATTTTTAGGAATTGAAGAGCAGAGAACGTGGACAGTTTTGCGAAATTATACTAGAAGATTATTTTGAATCTGATCCCCAGGGTGTTATTCGGGCTATTCATATCACTATTTAATAAGGTTGGAGAACCCTTCGACTGGAGACTGATTTTTCACTTACTGTGAAAGCTTGATCAGATAGTTCTTTAGTTCCTTGGAAATTAAGCAGTAGATGGAATAATGTTTTGGTGTCTATTAAGGGTATATAGTTTAGATTTCACATGTTTTCAAGAAGGAAGGAAATATGATTGGTACAGGTTGTGCTAACCTGGTTACGATTGCAACCTGTATACTGATGGATAGCATTCTTACCTTTTGATTGAAAAAAATAATTCTGTATAAGGAAGCTACTGAGTGTTAATTTTCTGAAACATTCTCACAGGTGGAGACGTATTACTATCAGAGTTATTTTGACCTTGTACCTTTTCTAATCACTGGTCTATTCAGCAAATTGACATTGATATTTGTTTCTTAATGATAAGTGTTAATTTTCTGAAACATTCTCAGCAGTGGTTAGACCTATTACTATCTGAGTCATCACTTTTGTATTTCTTTTTTCTATTAATAGTATTAAGAATGTTGCAAATGATTGGTATGCGTAGTGCTAACCTGGTTAGCATTGCAACCTGTATAGTGATGCAATAGCATTCTTTCCTTTTTTGATTAAAAAAAATAATTCTGTATTAGGAAGCTATTGATTGTTAATTTTCTAAAACATTCTCACCAGTGCTTAGCCCTATTGCAATTAGAGTTATTTTGACCTTGTATCTTTCAAATCACTGGTCTATTCAGCAAATTGACATTGATAGTAGTTTCTTAATGGCGTATTATTAGCATATGTTATATGAATCAGCCACAAGGACTTTGAATCTGAGAATTCTAATCAGATTTGTTAACTTCATTGAACAGCCTTGCAGAGCATGTATGAGCGACTAACCAAGATTCTTGTCGGATATGGTTTTGTGCAGAGTGAATGTGACCTGTATTTACTCGTTTTGATCATTTAAAACTGCAGCCTCTATGTATTTATTTATCTTGATGATATTGTTATCACTGGAACATCTTCACAGCTAATTCTGAATCTAATTATTAAAGAGCCTCTATGTACTTATCTATTTTGCTTTCAAATAGCTTGAGCAATTAGATTACTTCTAGGGAATTGAAATCACACACGTCCCTATTGGCTCCCTTTTAGTCTACAAAGTCATAAGAGACCTGCTGCACAGGGCTGGTACAGCAGAAGCCAAAGGTATCTCTACTCCTCTTCCTGGGGACTCGAACACTCCAAATTTGGGGCCGACTACATAAATGATTCAAACCTTTACAGATAAATTGTAGAAGTGTTGCAATACATAAGTAACATGGCCAGAAATTGGACATCATAGTAAAGTGAATGAAATCCATCAGTTCGTGGAGCACCCACTGAACTCTCATAGGCAAGCAGTTATTCATATTCTAAGGTACCTTAAATGGACTTCTGATTACATGATTCTCTTACAGCCTAGTTTACACTCACAAAACTTATCCCTTATATAAGTACTATTGTGAAAATAAAGTAGAAGTATAGGATTAATCCCTTGTATATAATGAACACATAGCGATATGTATTTATAGATAAAAAACATACAAAATGTATGGACTGCCCGTTACATCAATCTCTCCCCCTCAAGCTGGTGCATATAAATCATATGTACCAAACTTGTTATAAATATAATCAATTCTAGATTTCCATATATTTAGTGAAAATATATGCTAATTGATTATTCGAATTAACAAATTTAATCTTGATGTCTCCAAATACAATCTTTTCTTGAATAAACTGACAATCAATCTCAATATGTTTGGTCTTTTCATGAAAGACAAGATTTGGGCTAATTTCGGGTGCAGTCTGATTGTCACATATAAGTCTCACTTGAGTGACCTCTCCAAATTGCAATTCTTTAAGTAATTGTTTAAGCTAAATAAGCTAACAAGTAGCTAAGGCCATAGCTTATATTATGCTTCTGCACTAGATCTCACCATGACTTTTTGTTTCTTGCTCTTCCAAGAGATCAAGTTATCACCAATGGAGACACAATATCCGGAATTGGATCTTCTATAAAAGGAGATCCTACCAAATTAGCATCTGAATAACAAACAATTTTAGTATAGTCATTGTGACCATATAGAAAACCTTCTCTAGGAGAACCTTTTAATGTACTTTAGTATAGAATGACTTGAAGAGAGGGTTCACTAGAAAGTCAAGGATTTTACCCTAGCCCTAGATACCATGTGAAAATAAAGTAAAAAGAGGTATAGGATTAATTCCTTGTGCATAATGAACATGAAGGGTTATGTATTTATAGCAAGAAACATACAAAACATATGGGTTAAGCCCTTTACATCTAACAACTATGATGATGATTGTGGTTCAGATATTAATGACCAAAAATATACTTTTGCTGCTTGCTCATTTCATTCCTTAAGTCTCCCAACCCGATCTCCTTTATTGGTGGTTCAAGAAATAAACTTCGGCTACAAAATCCATTACTGAAGCAGAATAGAGAAGTCTTGTTACTTCAGTCTCAAAGAATCAATGGGTACATTCTCAATTCAAAGAACTACAAGTTGTTTGCTCCACACCTACAATCTACGATCAAAGCACCGTTTCTTTGAGTTGAAGCCATGTGTTGCTCCCTCAAACAAAATACGTGGAAGTGAACATCTTTTTGTCAAAGAAAAGGCTACAGATCATTCCCACATAGTTGCTCGTGTTGCTCAAGATCGAATTGCAAACATTTCACCAAGCCTCTCTCCAAACTCATATCGATTGCTCTTTGAGGCAAACTCAAGTTCTCAAACATCACCAATCACCCTGAGTTGTAGGGGAGATGCTAGAGTATATTGTATACGATCAATTAGTTGTCAACTAAATTTGGTTATAATTCAGTTGTACCTAACAGTCCTTTGTTAGATATAACCAACTAAAGTCATCCATAAATTGTTGTACTTTACAACAAAGATTATCCATAGCATTTTTTCTGTTTTCTCTAAATTATCTGTCTTCCATACCAATCTAAAAGTTTTAATATTAATTTCAGATTAGGTAGTTAACATTATGATATAACGGTAATAGTTATACACAGATTGTGTGACAGGCTTGTGAAAGGCAATTAAAGTGTCAAACTGTCGTTCCTTGCCTTTTGGGAGGAGTAAACACCTATGTTGGGGAAACCCCAAGTTTGTACACAAATCTGTCCTTAAAACTAAATTTATTGAGAATTTAGCGTGCTTAATTCTTGAGCCCAACACAGTACTAGAGTGTTCTTTTTAAGTTCTGTCCACATTGTGTTTGGCTTCACTCGTATCCACTCTTAACAGAATTCGTAAAATCCAATCTAAGAAGCATGTTTACCTTATCAAAAGGACCATTGAACATCAGATGAAATGGTGGGCGATAAAGTGAAGCAAGGTTGTCCCGCGAAGTCTCTGCTGTAGAAGCAGCACCTTGCTCTGACTCCCAAACTCCTGGATTTCTCATTTCCTCTTCAAAGTTACGAAACGCGACTAGGGTGCTTGGCTCTTGTGATCGATGCCCAACCCTTGATCCTCTGCATTAACATGACAAAAAACAACATCCATATATAGTTTTGAATGTCAAAGCAACATATATACTATAGCACAAAAAAGTAGACTTATAAAACTCAATGAGCCAAACTAAAACATAGGCAAAAATTTCCTCAAGATAAGACAAGTAATAAAACAATATTAATTGAATTCAAGCTACCATATCACTTCACACAGTACTTCGTAGTTTACATCATGAAGATAAGAAAAAATATCACAGTTGTAACATATTTAGTGTAATATGCAAGACAATCTAATAGTGTAGGGTTCATAGTATTTTCTGTCCTTGAAAAACTGCTTATATACCCAAACTTTAGTGCCTGTATAGGAAAATAAGTGCAAATTTTAGGGGCTAAAATTTGGAGCTTTTTTCAAAAATACATGGACAAAAACAGTTGTATTGGAAACAAAAACCAATATATAGAAATTCTTCAGGGACTAAAAAGTAAAAAAAAAAAAAAACATTGACCCTATATAATACTTCTCATAGTCCATAAAAAAATTGTTGGCATTATACTTCTTGGTGGGCAGTCATCAAACAGACACGCCATATTCAAAAAGTTAAATCCTTCCAGTTGTGTATGGATAACAAGACTGCCTATCCAGACTCAACAATCCATTCTTCTTTCACCTAATTTTGTTAACACAAACATCAAAGGCACACATAAACAGCTTGCTGATTATAAAAATATATAATCCAGAGAATGAAAAAACACCGAATAATATGCATCTCTGACAAAACACAAAATGAAATGAGGAGCAAAAAAACATACCCATACAGCATTGCATCATCGTAGAGAGTTTCCCTTATTACAGGTAAGGGAGGGCGCACTTCTTCTGCCTCATTGAGTCCAACACTTTCACTCGCCGTTGCGTCCTTCCTCGGTTCACTGAAACAACAAGTCAGAGAGAAAGCGACCCACAAAAATCACTTATAAAGAGCACAGGAATCACAATACGACCTCGGAGGTTGGTCAGTCCAGGAATCAACATTTTCCAAAGGCGGAGTGTGCAAAGTTGGAGGCGGCACTGCCCCACTTTCACTACCTATCAAAAACAACTGAAGAGCCTCCTCAAGCTTCCAACTGGTAGCCTGTTACAACATCAATCACAACAACAACCCTAATATTCCGTAGATCTGTTAACAAAGAACAATAGTCTATACTTCACTCTTGATTAAAATTCACTCTCCACCTCTGTGAGTAGTAGGAAGTTAATAGTGAGTGTAGAGCGATGTGAAATTGGGGAATTTGGGAAAGAGTGAAACCTGGAGGAACTGGCGCGCAGTTTCTGCAGTCTGGCCCTGAGCGACCTCGAGGAACGAAGACACCAAGCTCTGCTGCTCGTTCGCGGACAGCACTCCCTCCATTGATTCCGATCGAGAAGGGGTTAGGGTTCGTTCCAATGCAGAAGAAGAAGATGAAGAAGAATATGAGTACTCATTAACCAACTAATAACACACGTCCATCACTCTTTCTCTGTAATCTTAATGTTTTTCTGCAATAATAATAATAATAATAATAATATATTGCTATTATTAGAAGCATTTATCTTCCTAACTTTTGCAAATTATTCTTTTTCTTTAATTTCAAAATTTGTAATCATTTACTTTTTAAATTTTAAAAATTATTTAACAAAAAATTTATCACATGTTAACAGTTATTAATAACAAATTATTTTCTTTTATTTTTTATTCATAAAATATATTTATTTACTTATAATAATAAATATTTTCATAAATATTCCGTATACAGATTAAATCAATCAATTAAATTATTAAATTTTAAATGATCTTCGTGCCTAAAATTTTAGATCATTTTATAAAAAAATCAAAATTTTAATAATTTGGTCTTAGTCTTCTTACTAAAATTTGATTACAATTTAGAATAAAACATTTTCTTGAATTGTGGTTGAATTTTGGTTTTAAGAATTTATTTATGATAGGAAAATTTGTTTATAATATAATAAAATTTTTATCAACGCTCGTTTAGTGAAAATTAAAACATAAATAAAGATAATGAAAAAATTAGAAGAAAAATGTAAATAAATTAATTAGGAAAAATCGGTAGGAGCTTAAATTAAAATGAATTTTGATATGTAAATCTTTTTTACATGTAAAGTTTATAATTCTTATTATCCATTTTGAAATTTTGAAAATTTAAAGAGTATTTTGATATGTAAATCTTTTTTAAAAAGATTAAATCAAGTAATACAATTTTTTTTTACCTTTTCAAATAATTAGACACTACAAATAAAAAATCAATTATTTTTTAATATATATCTTTAAATTGATATTTGACTACAACAACATCACAAGACTTAATATTGATCATTCATAAATGAATAGTCAATTGTCCATAAATTTTTTTATTAAAAGTAAGATAATGGCATTTGATCTATGTCTTTCAATAAGACAATATTGAAATTTGATAAATGTATTATTTTTGTCCAACCTTTATTCTTAGCTTTTAGTTAGGACAAAAATACAATAAAGAATTATCTAACGTGAACATTAATAATTACGAGCAATAAAGATAATGTAAAAGATATAGTTAGTGTTATATGAAAAGATGCAACAAAGAAACTTCTTCATCCCTTACTAAGAGTCATGTCAAGATGTAGCAAATAAATCATTTCCTAATCATTCAAATTAAAGGAAATTGCATGCTATAATGATATAATACAAAAAGGCTAAGCAAAAGGAGTTAAGACTAATTAATGAGTTGTGACCATTAGTTACTTAGATTTTCTCTTACATGTTATAGTGAGTAATGACCATTAGTCACTTAGATTTTCTTTTACATGTTATAGTGAGTTATGACCATTAGTCATTTAGATTTTCTCTTACATGTTATAGTATTATCACTAGACAATAAAGTTTATATCTCCACTTTTACTTTCCTAATGTGCCAATTGCACGATAGCAAATAATAAGTAATTATTATTCTCCTAAATAACTTGTACAATACGCGATAATAATTGCAATTGATAAGTAATTTAAACTAAATAATATTTCCATTAATTGTTTAGATATTCAAGGAATTAAAACCATGCAAAAAAACAATTAAATATATTTTTTGAGGTTTTATCACACAATGCATAATAAATTATAAATGATGTGGTATGTTATTGTTAGGATTAAACTTCATTAAACCTCACTATAGTGCATATAATCACTCAACATCTTTCCAATTTAATGTTAAAATCATTCCACAAGTTTACTAAACCCTAGTTTCTTAGTAAAATGAGCTTAAGTTTCTATATTAAGTCAATTTCTTAAGTACTTAATAAGCAAACTTACTTTCACGACAAGGTTTAAGATAACTAATGAGTCAAGTTTCATTCCTACATACAAGTTTCATTAGGTATTTTACTTCAATTTATATTACAAAAGATATTTTCCAACACCCAATGAATCAAATATCAATTTATGGGTGATCAAACCATAACAAACATTAAGTATATAAACAAAATACTAACATTGAGTGGAAAGACATACATAAATATAAATAATATAATGCATGAGAGTTTAGTTGATTGCATCTAACCCCGACAAAATGGGTTTAACTTTATTGTCATGAAAAGTACGAAAAGAAAGTATGAACAATGGAGGAAGATGGATAACTAAAGAGAAGAAATGAGGACTCGAAGGAAGCCCCAAAGGTCTTTAAAATCATGTTTCACCCTTCAAAAAATCCAAAATAAAAAATTCTTAAAGAAATAGGAAGAAATAAGCCAAATTTGCCATGTTGGCAAAAGTGGAGCCCATCACCACATGTTACATGTTGGACACATACACTCAAAAGAAACCAACTCTATGTCCAATTGGCTCTCAACATGATTCATCCCACGTTGGGCTCATGCACTTAGATGCAATGACGCTCAATGTGGCTCTTAACTCAGATCACCATTGAGAGGTGGTGTCCAGCTAAAGGCAAATGACATCCAACCCCAGTGACAATTTTCCTTTTTGTCTTCATGACACTGGGCTTGATTCAGGTGACGCCTAGTGTTAGTAATCTTGTGAGTATTTCAAATTTGACATTCTATCTATACTTTTAGGGATTATAATTCTATTTTGTCTGACCCAAGTGTTTCATGTGCAATTAGTAGACAAAAAAATAGGAGTTAGTGGTATAATTATGTAAAAGTAACCAATGACCATTTACTTACAAAAAAAGGATCAAAATGGGGACTGAGTTAAAATCTAAATAAGAGTTAATTTTGTTAATGTAAAATGACTAAATATAATGGTGAAAATTAACATTATCAGCTCCTTAAACTTATAACCTTGTTCGTCCTCAAGCAAAAGATATATTGCCATAGAGAGACATCTGATCAACAATGATATAACAATCAAGAGGTAAATTCATACATTCACTTTAGGTGTCATTCATGTATGTTTTTCTTCTAAATCAATCTCAAGAGAACTTCTCAAGCCTCAGTTATATATAACAATATGAGATTATCAATCATGGCAAAATGTTTTCATTGACCAATTAAAGGAACCACTCCTTACCATAGTAAGCATTTCACTCAAGCACATTGTTTTATAAGGATATGTGTTTTTTCTCTCTTTCACCATTGATTCTACACAATTTAACTTTGGTTTTTGTTTTAAGAAAGCCAAAAATTTTCACAAAGCAAATATTAAATAGACTTTTATGGGTTGTATTGTGATTAGAGTAAGATGGAACTTGGTTTTTCTAGGTAACAAAGTCACTTTGAGCAAAGAGTGCAATTAGACCAACCCATTAACTTAGCATATTGCTCTCTTATATTTGTAAACCAAAATGGAACTAAATACCATATTACCCCCAGATTATTTTTAGTTTTTATTTTCCTTTTGAAAACAATCTTTAACATAGGTAGTACAACAAGAACCACAACCCCTTTTGAATTGTTATTTATACCTTCTTATACAACTTTTGATAACTTCTCCCAAAGTTGAATCACATTAACAATCATGAAAATTTTTGCTCTCTAAACTCAAAGTAAGGTAGTCAACTGATTTTCAACAAGGCTCAAGTTTTCAAAGAAGAAGAAAATTTTCTTTTAATGTCCAAAGGAGTGCACAAAGGTTTTATTCTTGAAGAACAATGTTGACTATTTGACTTGAATTATCATGTGATACATAAAAAAGAAACAAAACGACATTGATCATGGGAAAACATACAAATGAGTAATTGATAGTGAAACTAAAAAAAAAAAGTCAATTGTAAGTCAAAAGTAGAAGCACTCAATAAATATAAACTTTGAAGCACAAAATTTCACATGACTGAATTTTTGGTTTTCCAAAAATTGTCATACATTTTGCTATAATCGTTAATTACATCTAAAACAATGAATATACTTTTAACACAAGATCATGAGACTAACCACAAACTTATGCTAGATAAGAATAATAATATAATATCATTTCAATAGACAAATTTCAATTGTAAGCAAGTAGAAAAAAATTATTAATAACATACAAAGCTTATTCAAAGTCATGAAACCGACAAAACATATTTATTAAATTGACTAAGTCATACTTTTGAATTATTCTTAATTAAAATTCAAAATTAAAATTCAAAATCTAAAATTTAGAGACTAAAAGGTAAACGCAAGATATAAGACAATACTATTTTCTCAACAAAATTAAAATAAAGTCTTTCCTAAAAAATAGTAATTATAATTATTAATGTTGAACTTAATAAAATAAAATAATATGAAACACACCGCCGTTAATAGGTATATATGCTTTTGCTAGTTTATATAAACAATATAATAATAAAAAAGATCATGTTTAATTAAGTTTTAATTATAGTATAAATTTAAATATTTTCAATTTAGTTATTTTTTTCTTTAAATTCTTAGGAAGAAAAAATGAGGAATTACCTTTTTCGAACAAAAATAACCCGCACCCGTACCCGCATCCGCACCCGCACCCGCACCGCAAACCTGTTTGAAAAGCATAGCATGGGTAACATAATAGGTTTTATGGAGGGTTTAGAGGCGGCTGACTGGTGTGGTGTTTGTCTCAGATCTTTTCCAGTTAACACAACACCTAACACTTTTGCTTCTCTATCTCTGTCTCTTATTTCCAAAATGTGGACCAAATTAGCCAAGCGAGCTTCCTCAACCATAAGGAACAGTCTCCGTCTTTCTTATTTATCTCCCAGATTTATCCAACCCCAAACGACTACAAAACTAAGCCCATACCCATCTCAGGGTTTAGCCAGAGTCGGGCTGAGTCGCTCCTCGTTTCCGTTTCACGAAGGTTTTTCTTCTCCGTCTTTGATGGTGGCGGCCAGGGGTCACGCCACGGTGGCGGAGGCTATTGAATCGACGGACACCGAAGACGATTACGACGAGGTTCGGAAACGGTTGGAGGAAATGGCGAAGGCGGAAGAGAAATTGGACTGCAGCAGCTACAAGTACAAGATGCTGAAGAGGAGGCAGATAAAGATGGAGACGGAGGCGTGGGAGGAAGCGGCGAGGGAGTACGAGGAGCTGTTGGAGGACATGCGCGAGCAGAAGCTTGCTCCCAATTTGCCATACATGAAGTCGCTCTTCCTTGGTTGGTTCGAGCCCCTAAAGAATGCGATTCTCGCTGATCAAGAGCTTTGTAAAGATACCAGGTGCCGAATGAGCCACGCTCCTTATTTCAACGACTTGCCCGCGGACATGATGGCTGTGGTCACCATGCACAAGTTGATGGCTCTGTTGATGACCAATACGAATGGCGTCGGCACCGCCAGAGTCATCCAAGCCGCTTGCCAAGTAGGTGAAGCAGTTGAACATGAGGTATACGAATCTGCAAGTGTGGTTAATTTCGGTTTTTATTGTTCAACTTGGGCATTACTATGTTGAATTCGCAATGTTCAAGTGTTGGTTAACTGAAATGCTACCCTTGTATGTGGATCAGGCTCGGATATACCATTTTATGACGCGGGAGAAGAGAACCACCGCGGACAACTCATCTAATCTTGCTCCTGCAGCACAAAAAGGAAAAGTGATTGGAGAGAACGAGGAAATCGAAAAAAAGAAGAGCAAGCTTCGGAAAAGAGTTGCTAGTTTGATGAAAAAACAGAAGACGCGACAAGCGATAGGAATAGTTCGGGGACAAGATGATTGGAAACCTTGGGGGCAAGAAGCGCAAGCAAAGGTTTGTGATGCTTGTACTTGTAAGTTGTACCTGTGAACATGGAAAGTTTCTTCTGTTTGTATTACAGTGTATTTATTGTACCTTCCAGGTTGGCGCTCGATTGATTGAACTGCTAATAGAAACAGCATACATTCAACCGCCTGCCAGTCAGTTTGGAGATGGTCCACCAGATATACGCCCAGCATTTAAGCATACCCTTAAAACACTTTCGAATGAGACACAGTGAGATTAATACTACTCTTTCACAATCAATATCTATAAATTTGAACGATTACTTTTTTATTCCTAAACAATTGATGCTTTCTACTTAACTAGGAAGGAAATTAAAAGATACGGTGTTATTGAGTGTGATTCTCTGGTGCAAAATGGCCTTGAGAAGTCTGTAAGTAACTCTAAGGAATGCTTCTACTTGAATTCATGTCCCCTTTTCTTTAAGTAGGTTATAGGGAGAATTATTATAGTCTTGTACTTTCAGCTATACTTCTTGCTTAAGTTCGTGAGATTGATGCTAACATAAAAATTTGTTTATATTGACAGGCAAGGCACGTGGTCATCCCTTACATGCCAATGTTGGTGCCACCCATTAACTGGACAGGGTACTGCAGATGTTTATACATTTTGTTTTCTATTACAAAGATTTACCTTTTTCCCCGTCATTTTATCTTTAGTTTAATTCTCCAGAGTACACCTACAATTTTTGATAGTATAATTTGAATCACATGAACAAGTTCAAACATCTAATTACTTTTCTGTATGCTTTACTGATTTTTTTTTTGTGATAAGAACCTTCTGGCATGCCACTTCGGATTGAGTAATGACTACATTTTGCTTATTGCAATATCTTTTGTAGGTATGACAAAGGAGCACATTTTTTTTTGCCATCGTATGTGATGAGAATTCATGGAGCTAAGCAGCAACGTGAAGCAGTTAAGAGGGCTACCAAGAATCAACTTAATCCTATTTTTGAGGTTTGGATATTCTTTTTAAAATTGTGTTTTTCTAATTCTGTTCATGGGCTACTGTTGATGGTTGTGGAAATTAATTCTGGTATTGTTCTGTTACTAGGCCCTTAATACTCTTGGCAGTACCAAATGGAGGGTAAACAAAAGGGTTCTGTGTGTGATAGATCAAATATGGGCTAATGGAGGATGCCTAGCCGGTTTGGTGGATCGTGAAGATGTGAGAAATAAACAACCTTGTTGCTATATTTATCTGTTGAATACCTAGATCCCCTCAAAACTTGGGCCACTTTATTGGAAGAAATGATATCCCACTTGAATAGCTTCCAGCACAATAGTATATATTTCTTGGAATCATGCATGATTTTTATTTTTCATTGAATGCTAGGGTTTGATATGTATTAATCGATAAAAAACACCTGAATTCTTAATTTACATTCTCCCATCAATTGAAGAGTAAGGGAAAAGAGAACAACAGGCATAAGTGGGAATATAGTTGTAATGAATTTACAAATGCAGCTAGGTGTTGTGAAAGAAGGATCCTAATTCCTAATTGAGGTATGGGGTATCTACTCATTGAGACGAAATTGGAACATTTGGGCAGTGAAGAAGAAGTTCCCTGAAGTTCTGCATTTGCGTTGGTTCGCTTTTTGTATTTTAGTTTATTCTTCTACATTGATATTGATCCGATGACTTAGTGATATCAGTGTCAATGGTCTTTCCCTATAAAGTTACCCTTGCTGGGTTTGTATCAGTTGGTTCAAAGTTTCTATTAGATATAGATTTTTGAATGTGTACTCAAATATAACACAAGATACAAGGGTGGTTCCAGTGTTTTGACTATGGCTTTTTGATTGAATTCTCTTTTAATCTCAAAGGTTCCCCTCCCTGAGGCACCAGATACAGAAGATGAAGCAGAGGTCCGAAAATGGAAGTGGAAAGTCAAAAATGTGAAAAAGGAGAATAATGAGAGACATTCACAGCGATGTGACATAGAACTTAAACTTGCTGTAAGAAATCTGCTACTCTTAGAGAGATTGAGTTATATAGCAAATGCTTTCCAGGAGATGTTGCATATATTCATCATTGTGCATTACATTGTCTTTTTTGGCTGTAGGTTGCACGAAAGATGAAGGATGAAGAAGGTTTCTATTATCCTCACAATCTTGATTTTCGAGGGCGAGCTTATCCCATGCACCCATATTTGAACCATCTTGGTTCTGATTTATGCCGAGGCATACTTGAGTTTGCAGAGGGACGTCCTCTAGGGAAATCAGGCTTGCGCTGGTTAAAAATACATCTTGCAAATTTGTATGCTGGTGGTGTCGACAAGTTATCTTACAGTGATCGAATAGCATTTATTGAGAACCACGTGGATGATATATTTGATTCTGCAGACAGGCCTCTTGAAGGTAATCGCTGGTGGTTGCAAGCAGAGGATCCTTTTCAGTGCTTGGCAGCATGCACGAATCTCTCTGAAGCATTGAGAAGCCCTAATCCTGAGACTACCATTTCTCATATGCCAGTACACCAGGTACCTAGTGTGGGATGTTAGAAACTGTTATGTGGGAACAACTATATTAACTGATTTTACATTTATATTACAAAGACAACTCGGCTACCATTTTTAATTGAAATTTTCATCTAAATGGAACAGTATAATCTTTTCTTTCAGAAGCAGAGTTGTTAGCAGGAGGGTGAAGACCTTTAAATTGGAGTTGCATCTTAATCATATATATTCATGCAGATAAAGTTTCCCTTTTGGGAGGAAGATGCACTAAAACATAGTCATAACTCTTGCTAATTGAGAAATGTGTCAATTATAATAATCACATCACTTAGGCAACTTATTTATTTTTAAAAGGTGTTTGCTAGGATTATTTTCACCTATCTTGGAAGTTTTGTCCTTGCTACATTTTGAAATTTAGTTGTGACAAATATCTAATCAATATCAATATTACATGTAAAATTAGATTTATATTAGTCATATTTGCTTGTTGCATACTAATATATATATCAACATGCTGATCATTCAATGTGTAAGAACTTGGCTTTCATTCAGCTGTACCTAGGTATACATAATTGAAAACCCTTACTGGCTTGGGCTTTAGTAACAAGCCCAGATAAAAAGATGAGGTTATGCTTCATCATAATGCAAGGTCTTCAGGTATCAAATACCTTATTAATCTCAGGCTTCAACAAAGTTGGTATACTTAAACTGTATCCTAAAACAGTATTGCTCTGACATTTCCTAGTCACTCACTGGAGCATGCATGCTGATGAAGTTGAGGCTTAAGGCCACTAATCCATCTTTAGTATTTCTCTCCTAATTTTAATTTTTCCCCATGCTTGCTAGGATGGTTCATGCAATGGCTTACAACACTATGCAGCCCTTGGGCGAGACAAGGTATTTTGCATTTCTTATTTTATTTTTCCTAAGGATTTTTGTGCGTATTGGATGGTCGGGTGGGAGTCTATAGGAGTTTGATAAATGTTTAGTTGGGATGTTCCTTGTCACTAATATTGAGATCTCACATCAACTGTAGGTTTATAACCAAAGTAGATCATATAAAGGCTTGGACAATCCTCACTTTATTATTTGAAATTGAATAACGAACCAACCCTTCATGCAAATGGCTTTTAAGCTCCTACACCATCTTGTCTGTGAGAGCAAGACTTTATTTGTTTCATGGGATTGTTATTCAATATAGCTTGATTCATAGAATTAAAATATCAATAACATTACATTTTTTTTTCTCAACTGCTTGAAATTTCCTGATTCTTCTAGAAACTGAAACCAAGGAAATGCGATGAGCTAATTCAATTTACAGTTAACATAGTTTATTGTCTAGTTTATATGAATTCACATTTTACATTGATTGCCAATTCAAAATGACCTAAAGCTGAACATTTTACCTGTCAACTCAAATGTTTTCCTTCATTTAGTGTCTGGGAACTTACAACTGATATCTTAAAATTCAATGACATGGATTTTGAGGTAGTTCTTAAATTCTGTTTAAGTTGGGGATGCTGAAATATTTTAAAATCCTATTGTTGTCTGAGTTCAGCAGTCTAGTGCGAGAGGGTTATTTCTGAAGACTTGTGGCATATATAAGTATTTTAGAGGGAGGCAGATAGTTGGGTAGAAAAGTCCACTAATTTCAATATTACACTAGTTTAATTTCCTGTTCAGTCATCATTTGCTATTTTATATATATAACCTAAGTAGATAAAGGAACCATTGATTTCTTACATTGTATTGAGGTTAGGATGTTTTCTTTATGGTTTGATATATATGCTTAGAAAGGTTGGACCATGTACGCTTAAGAATAGTTGCTGTAAACTTTTATCAGTGTAGATGACAGCACGTTGCATTGATTCTTTATAAATTATTCACTTTTCAATTGTAAACATCCATTCTAACATTGCGTTGGGTAAATTTTGTGTAGTTTTGGCATGACAACATTGCCTTACTTCAGTTTCCCCTCTTTTTCAATTCTGTCTCATCATCAATTTTACTTCTTTTACTTTTTGAAGTTGGGAGCTGCTGCAGTCAATCTTGTTGGTGGAGACCATCCTGCTGATGTTTACTCAGGAATTGCGGCCAGGTAATTATCACCTATGTTTCTAAAATGGCACTTGTCGTTTAAAATATAAAGGAAGTAGCTCACTCTTTGTTGATTTTACTTTGTTGAGAATTAGAATACAATACTTTGCATATGTTAAAGTAGTTGTTTATTATTTGTGCAGCTTTAATAAAGCTGTTTTGTGGCTATATCAAGCTTAAGGTTAAAGGTCATAAGCTATGAAGCCTTTTTCCTCTAATTGTACTTGATATTACCTTTTATGTTTATGTAAAATATATCAGCTGTGGCAAAACTTACTGATTTTTGCCATTAGAGCGGGTAAGATCCTGCTGTCTTCTTCTGTTGCTGATTCAACAATGTTTGCCAATGTCAACCGCCCACAGTCGTCTTTCTGTGACGAACTCAGAGTTGGGTGCATCTTGAGGAGTGCAACTCAACCCAAGAAGTCACGTGGCCTAATACTCAGACATGTTCCCTCACATGCTGATCTTTGACATGTGCATCTCACAAGCCGCCCTTTGCTTGTCAGAATCTTGTCATGCCACCTCCAACAGCTTTGTTGGCTTCTTTTGGGCACATTTTTGCCTTGGTTCTCGATTTTGACCTACTCGAAGATATTGGGCATGATTTCTCCCTGAAGTAGTTTGTTTTTGTGCCTTTGATATGGTCTTCCGAAGTCATTTTTACCCTTTTTCTGATAGTCCTATGATTACAACTGCAAAACTCAATTGGAATAATTAATAGTTTTGGTCTGCCTTAGTGGAGTTTTGGTTCCTTGGTTAAGTATACCATGACCTTTTGGGGAAGGAAGCTAGTGCTATTCACTAAAAGCAAATCTAAACGGCCAAGGCTTGACTTCCAACCATGTGCTGTTCTATGACAGCAGTTGAGCTTGATGTGAGATAACTCATAATTCAAGATATGTTTTTTTTTTTTTTTTTTTTTTTTTTGTAAAAAGGCCCAATATATTTCTGTAGTGAGATTCTAGCCATAAAAAAAGATACAGATGTTATTCTTCAACTACCAAAGGTATTAAATGTCCATTGATGTCTACGAAACACAAACACTGTGACATTTGTAAGTAATGTAGGGGACAACGACACAAATATGCACACGCACATAGCCCCTAAGTTCACGGTATTTGTGCTCCATACAAAAGAATCAATATAAAGCCTTATTTCGTAGTACCATATAATGTAGTAAATATGCTTCTCTATTTCAATGTGTCATCGAATTAAGGATTGTGGGTTCTTTGTGAACCACCATGCTTTTCTACACAATTGTGGGTTGTCTTACTTTTATAACCAATTGGATCATCACAACCCATTTGCATCTCTGGTGCCTATGTGGGTTGTCTACTAGCCCCTTTGACTAATCTGGATGAATTCTGCAATGTTTTGGAATCACTACCATTGTCGCTCAATTGCAGTTGAGAGCGGCATGGTGAAAAGTTATGAATTGATAGGAACTTTGAGAGGACCTCACTACAAAAGCTAGCTGTTATAGCAGGAAAGCCCAAATTCCTACAAACTTCATAGTGGAACTCCACACTTTCAAAGTAGGAATTGAGTCTCATACCTTGCTATTCAATGGTTGTAGTTTTCAACCAAGGATTGGTATCTAAGTAATAACTGATAAACTTTAAGAGAAGAAGCTGCTACTTCTCTTTTCATCTTGTCTCTAAATATTTGATTGCATTCTATATTTGCATTGTAGTAATTTCCCCAGAAACGGCCGAAACCCTATTAAATTATATATGTTACTACTGCTGTATATTTCTCTATCTATGAATACTCTCTAAATTTATTTGCTGTTTGAAAGAAGTTTATGCGTTTTGACATTTTGGCTCGGCAATTTGGTGCAGAGTACTTGAAATCATGAAAAGGGATGCAGAGAAAGATCCCCAAACTAATCCAAATGCATTGCATGCTAGGCGCTTAATCAGCCAGGTTTCGTTGAATTGCAAGTTTCACGCAGTTATTTTTCTTTTTTGAATGTTTTCCTCTGGAACATTGGAAGATGAAACGATAGGCAGTTCGTAGACCTATTATTATTAACAAGATTGTCGACTCATCTGACATTACAAGCAGCTTTTATATTTTTTTCTTTATAAAGTAATATGAAAGGATATACATTTTTTGTCAGCCTTAAATTTATAAATATTAAATACTATCATAATTAACATTAGGTGGACCGAAAATTGGTAAAGCAAACAGTGATGACATCAGTCTATGGAGTGACTTACATTGGGGCCAGGGACCAGATAAAGAGGAGGCTAAAGGAGCGTTGTGCCATTGAGGATGACGTAGAGCTGTTTACTGCTGCTTGCTATGCTGCAAAAGTACGAAAATTTGATTCAGTGTTGTTGTATGTTAACATTTCTAAATCTATCTATTATTTATTTTACTTCTACTTATTAGTCATTGTTTTATAGACCACTCTTGCCGCCTTAGAAGAGATGTTTGAGGCTGCAAGGAGTATTATGGATTGGCTAGGTGAATGTGCAAAGGTATGTCTAATTTTCTGTTGATTATCGTTAATTAAATGAATGAGTGAGTGCCTCCCTGTATTGTCTCTAAATTTTGTAGAGACAGATGTTGTCTCCCACATTTTAGATTCTCTTGGTGGTTTTTGGTTTGATCCCCCCACTTTTGTATTTCGTTTTTCTGATTAAGAATGCTGCATATGATCGGTAGAAGTTGTAGTGCTAATTAATTGTGAAATATAGCTAATGTGAACAAATGCCTAATATATTTATGTTTATCATAATATACTTTTCATAGTTTATCTATCTAGTCTATTTAAATTCTGTACGTGTAAACTTATTGTTTTTAATATACGTCTCTTTTTGATACAATTTGTTCGAAATTTTTGACAGTCTAGGGTTATTTTAAGATGTTATCTATAATGAATATGTGTGTGTGTGAATAGGAACACAGGCCGACCTTTCACTCTTCCTTTTTTATCTAATGATAAAAGAATGAGTTACTTTTTAGAACCAGTATACTACAAAAAGCGAAAGAAGTGAATGAAGATTAGTTTTTTTTAAAGTTAATCTTGGAGCAAATTAATCCATATTCTCTATATATATGTTTAAAGTTGTTATCTGCAATTCTGATCTTTTTATATTTGCAAAAGCGATACATGGAGAATAGTCTTTGAACAACTTGTCAGTAGCTCCAAAATCAATAGTCTATATGTGGCTTTAGAATCTCTTTGGGTACTAAGAAGAGCATCATAAAAAGAAATATCATTTTGGGCTAGAAATGATGTTGGATTAATTGACATTTTTTAGTTGAAAAGAAATGATGCAAGTGCTCCAATTGTTCCTTGGTGAAAGAGAGTAACTTATGCTCCATGTGTTCTCCATTTGGGGCTTGAGGTGTCCTGCCTTCCCAATTTTTTTTACTATTGGGTTTTTTGCCATGGATTTTTTGGCAAGTATCCTTTGTATTTCATGGTTTTCTTTAATGATCATCATATTACTTCACAGATTGAGCCTGTTCAATGTAGTTTCTTCCATTCAGTTTTTGGATTATAATTTGTAAACTGGACTCTGAGGACAAAGCACCTGCACCGGTGATGTTAATGCAGTTTTGACCCCTCTAGAATTCATGGAAGACACGTTGGGCAAAAATAGGATGAGGGCTAAAACTCTGACAGAGAGTAATATGCATGTTTGAAACAAGTGTACAAAAGAAGTACACATTTTATTAGATTTACATGAGAAAAGAGATGGCTAGGAGAGGTCCAAATAGATTTACAGAATAAATGTTAGATGAGACAGGGACAAAGTAAAGGAGAATATGGTCAAATCAAATCTATATTATCCCTTAATCTTAACTACCTCAATCTTCTAGAATCCTTATTTGAAATTTAAACTTAGAATTCATACAATTGTAAAGTTACATGAACCTAAACTTTTAATGCAGCACATCCCAATAGATGTGTAGTTTCCAACAATCACCGTGGCATGTTGACATCATTTAGGTGGAACTTCTCTTATATCAATTTTACAAGAGATCTTTAATAACTTCAGTATTTGGTGGAATGGAGACGGCATACCAAAGATGGTATCAGAATTTTCTAGGGAAAGAATACCATGGGGATGCTTAGGGAATCAGTTCTGTTATATGATAAGCCTGTTGACACCCTATGAATTCAGGTGTCAAGCTTTTGTGAACTAAGGGGACATTTCCAACTGTAAATTCAAATGGTCAGCTAGAATATGTATTCTCTAAGTCATTGAGATGTCTTATGGTAAGTTATGTGACAAGTGTGATGCTTATATTTTATATGCTCCATATTGCATGGGACTTTTAGAATGTATTTGTTGTTAGGGTAACAGCAAATCCTTGTATTTATTATTCTGAGGATGTATAATTGAGTTTTTGTTTTGTAGTTATAGGCACAGATTTTCCAACGTGCCCTTTTTTCTCTCCAAAAATGCTATAGGCATTGAAAATGTTATTCAAGAATTTTATGCTGTTATTCTAACACTATGCTCCAAGCTTTTACCTGTTTACATCTCAATCATCGTAATGATTTAAATTTTGAACATGGAATAGGTGATTGCTTCCACTAACCAAGCAGTCCGGTGGATCACTCCCCTCGGTCTACCTGTAGTACAACCCTATCGACAACTAGGAAGGCATCTTGTAATTTCTCAACTGTTGGCCTATTTTTTTTTTCTTCTTATTTTTCATTGTCTCTTTTTTCTTCCTCTCTACTAGTTAAGTAAATCAGAAGTAGTTGACACATTTTTTGTCACTAATATGGTAATTGGATATGATGCACAGATCAAAACTTCCCTTCAGATATTGACATTACAACGGGAGACTAACAAGGTAAGTATTGATTTGATTGAAATTGATCACCCATATATGTAGACTTGTCTTTGGAACTAGTTGTTCTATTATCTATCACAAAATTTCATGTGTGAACAAGATCCTATATTTGTAAGATGCTTGACACATCACCATATCAACTTAGAGTAGTTCATGTTTTGAAGGGCTTAGTTGCACTATCCAATTCGTGTTCTTTTTGCTGTATGTATTTGTTATTACGTTGGTATTACTTGCCAAAACCTGCAATGCCCTTGGGCCAATATAGAAGGTGTCTTTCCCTAACCGTACTATTGTTAAGCTAATAGAATATCCACACTAATGTTACAGGTCATGGTTAAAAGGCAGAGAACAGCTTTTCCCCCAAATTTTGTTCACTCTCTTGATGGTTCTCACATGATGATGACTGCAGTTGCTTGTAAAAAGGCGGGCTTGAACTTTGCAGGTGCTTATTGTTTTATATAAAAAAAACATAAGCAGTCTTAGGTGAATGCAATTTGACTTTCCATTAGGACTTTAAATTTGTAAACAAATGCTTAATTGCAGGGGTTCATGATTCATACTGGACGCATGCATGTGATGTTGATGAAATGAACAGGATACTCAGGGAAAAGTTTGTTGAACTCTACGAGGCTCCAATATTGGAAAATGTAAAGTATTTTGTATCTTTAAATATATGGGTTCTTTGATTATGTTGAACTCTACGAGGCTCCAAATCAACCCTTTCTGACTTAATCCTTTCCTTTTATACTCTTAACTTTTGGTAAATGCTTTTCTGATGTCATTCAATCCACTCAAACTTTGTTTTTATGGCTTCCTGTGCAATGAAATGAATTACATAGAGGATTGTATTAATGTACGCTGACCATTTGCTTATGAAGCCTTTTTGACGCATTTTGTAATTATGTAAAGTATTATGGTTATCTTGAATCATCTAACTTACCTTTCTACTTAACCAAATCAATCAACGTTCCAGCCTCAATTTTTTGGTATCCTTGGATGCATGTTGCTTTTGGATTTATTATTTGACATATTTTGTATACAAGTAAACTCGTCATTGGATATAAATGACTTGGTTTTTTAATAGTTCATTCTTTACTTGTAAATGCAGTTGTCGGAGAGCTTCCAAAAGACTTTTCCTACATTGAACTTTCCTCCCTTACCAGAACGAGGAGACTTCGATCTTCGAGAGGTTTTGGAGTCTACATATTTTTTTAACTAGACTCTCAGAAACTCGGGTTACTTATCGAGTACTACCTTTTCCTGTGGTCCTGGGAGACAAGTCTAACTGATGAAATTTGTATATATCTCTACATGCATGGGATTGTGAAAGCCTCAAAGACAACCGTCATGGAGAAGAAAGAAGTGCGTAGAGCAAGAATTGGGTTGCCAAACTTAAAGAATCTAGTACTTCTTTCATACACTTGTTTCAAACGGAGGCATATTTCCTTCAGAGATGTCCCATAGTTGGAACTCAAGTTGTCTTCCAAATGCGCTATATATGCAAGGAATGAGGTGATCTAACTTGGGTTTGACATGAAAGAAAAGGGGTCTTCACATGTGGCTTTATAATTTAGGATGCCTCCGCTCGGCTTTACATATGTTGATGCTTACTGTCAAAACAAGAAGCATATACAGCAGCGAATCTGTTTTAGTTCGTGGTTGATGTAACAGACAAATGAAGGATTGGAGCACTGGTAATAATTTCTGGTGACTTTCGATCTGGATGCTACAGTCTTCATGGCTTTCCCTCTTACGAAGCAGCCAAAATCAAGGTTGCTGGCAATATCCTTTGTTTTGCTGCTTTTATACGTTTTGTATTTTATTTCAATCTTTTTAGGAAGGGGTTTGGAGCATGTGTAATACTTTCTCATGTTCCTGTCATATTTGTTCTTATATTGGTTTTTCCATTTTTTGAATTGAATACATGTAAAGTAAATAAATAGCAAAAGAAAAAACACTTACGGTTTCAAATTGCACATGGATGTATGTTTTTTTTTTTCTTCTTTTCTTTTTTTTTTCTGTACCTCTCAGTTTGTGGAGTAAAATCTAATTTGATCACTAATGATTGATTGGTTTCTAATATTTTATGCAAGTTTTAAGTTTTTTTTTTTTTTT
>Ga0209489_102421_pt1 | contig 38066 bp, 13 predicted proteins | sample SiratrowhiteBW_FD_187527 | JGI IMG/M metagenome (GOLD analysis project Ga0209489, IMG submission 187527) | Root nodule microbial communities of legume samples collected from California, USA - Siratro white BW (SPAdes) (version 2) | ecosystem: Host-associated > Plants > Roots > Nodule | place... | reverse complement strand
ATATATAATATATATTTTTTTTATAAAATATATATATATATATATATATATATATATATATATATAAATAAGTGTATTAAATATTTAACTTAAAGAATTTTTTTATCAATAATAAAGAATTTTATAAATAATGACTAAAAGAGTTATCTCTACTCATATAAAAAGTAATTGTTTACATTTTACATCAAACTCATTTAAAAAGAAAAACTTTCATTTCTCAAAAGAATAAGTCTCATATTGTCATCAAGAAACCAAAAAGAACAAAATAGTGCTACTGAGAAGTTGCCTACCATAACAAAACCAAACAAAAATCAATAAAACAAAGACAAATATCCTGAAGTCTATTATATCATACTTAACATGTGTCGAGGTAAAAATTAAAAGAAGAAGAAGAAGAGAGAATTACGTATATAAACTTAGCATTGTTCGTTGAATTATTAGTGAACTTCAACCTTTGTCCACGGGAGAATTCACTATAACCTAGAGATTAAAACTTAGCAGTTTCTCTCTCAACAAACTCTTACTCAAAATACAACTCTAACATTTCATCTCTTAGTTAGCTTTTAATGAAGGTACAAGATCCTATTTATAGATCAAATAATATTGTTATAAACACACCTAGACTAACAAGGAAGACACATGCACAATGCTCCTCACAACAAAACAGAATATCCATTAGACAATTCCATCAAACAGGTTTGGGCTCAATATACACTAAGAGACTAGACGGTCTATTGAGAGCATGGGTTGCATATTAGTACTCGACAATCTAACACTAGTCAAACAGTCTAGGAATCTTTTATCAAGATTTTTTTTTATTGGGTCAATTCTTCACAAATCCCCACCTTGGTTCAACACAAATCTTTTGAGCAAGATTTGTTATCTGCCACTAAGCCCACTACAGCCTAATATTAATCTCCAATTAGCTAGATCAAATCTAAGTAATGAAAGAACTTACTGCCCGGCAAACCTTCGTAATGATATCAAAGGGATTTTGATCTGTTGAGATCTTCATTACCTTCACAGACCCTCGTGTAATCTCTTCTCTTATAAAATGAAGTTTCACATCAATGTGCTTAGTTCTTTCATGGTAGACTTGGTTCTTGGATAGTTGTATCGCACTACTATTATCACAATCTAGTCTTTCACCCTCAGCTCCTTGCCTAGACCCTTTAGCCATAAAGTTTCCACTACAAAGAAATTGTGTATGTGATCGTGGTTTTAATATGGTTGTCATTAAAAACTACCAAAATTATCTATATAATATGACACTTTAATGATTATCACGATTTGTATTCAAAATATGACATTTACAACTATCATTTAATAAATAAACTAATTTTTTTTCCTTGCGCATTTTCACTTCCTCTATCTCTTTTTGTGAATTGTGAAACTCATGTACCATTTCCCACTCGACTCTGCATGAAACCCTAAGCCTTTGAAGCTCTTTTTGAACCAATCCCAAAAATTTCTCTCTTTGAACCTCCTTCCCAAGCGAAGAAGTAACCCTTGAATTCCTTCTCCAAAACCCTTCAACTAACAAAGAAAGATGAGCAAAATCTCCAAAACCCTAAACCCCTCTCCGAAATGGGAAGCAATCAAATTGTCATATCTTTCGTGACAAATCTTGCCCGCACAGCCTTTGTGCTGGGCATGGCGGCCACCACCCTCTCATCCTCCCTATACACCGTCGACGGTACCCAACATGTCGTCCTCTTCGACCATTTCCGAGGCATTCTTTACGCCATCTTCAACTAGGAAGCCCATTTCGTCATCCCACGGGTCCAAAAACCCTACATTTTTAACATTTGTACGCGCCCCCAAGTCTTCTCCATCTCTGACACTAAAATCCTCCAAATTGTTAACCTCACGCTTCGCGTCCTTTCCCGCCCTTACACTGCCAAGTTCCCCATCATCGTCCAGAACCTCGACCTTGAGTACGATTTCCGTCCATCGGTTGTTGTCTCTTAGTTCAACGTCGATCGACTCCGCACTTACCATTCCCCAATCTACGTCTTCATCTATAATAGCCTCATTCGAACTCTCATTGCTCCTGGTTTTTTGAGATGATCATAATGATCGCAATCTCTCATTTAGCTTTGGTATGATTTGTTTGCATTTGAATTGATTAGTTGTGTGTCCTAAGTTTGGGAATCAATGTGTTTGATGTGTATTGTGTAATGCAATATATAAACTTATGAACAAAATCAATAAACAATTGGTAAAATGTTATGATTATATATAAACTTGAAACCAGTGGTTTTCCATATTCACATTTTATACTTATTTCATGCTTGTCTTTCTTTTTCTTCTAAGAAAATTGTCCCATTTCCTGTTAGTTTTATATCATCATAGTCCAAGTTATTCGTATATAAAAGAGTATCATTGTGAGATCCTCTTTAAGATTGATAAATAGTCAAACATTGATCATTTATGTATACCATGAATATTCAAGGCTTATCAGATGAAGAACATAAGCAAATCATTTGCATTTGTTAGGCTAAACAAAGCACTTGCATCTAACAAAACCTTATGCTCATAAAGATATGTTTTACACTTTGTTTTTTAAGCATAAAATCAGAACCACATAAAGGGCCGGTTGAACTGTTATCTAACATATTTGTGCATGTCCAAATATTTATTAAATAGTCTTTTTTACAAAACAAGAATTCAATGTTAAAAGTGCACACATCTTCTATTCATTGCCAACTATCTTCGTTCTCATTCTCGTACTGAATTTAAAAAGTTAAATATTATCCATATCCACACTTAACCAATCCAAATATGTATATCAATCCAAATATGTATATATAGATTTATTTGTCACCTTATTTAGGTGACAACTATTATTGTAAAGTTGCAATTATAATGGTTAGACCCTCTCATTAATCTATTCAAAATGGAATAAAGTTAGATTTCTTTTATTCAATAGCAACAACAAATGAGTTTCTCCACATATAACTATTGTTATAAAGTTACAATTATAATGGTTAGACCCTCTCTTTAATCTATTCAAAATAGAATAAAGTTAGATTTCTTTTATTTCAATAGCAACAACAAATGAGTTCTTCCACATATATACTATCAAACAAGGTGGTCTTATCTATTAGTCAAATATATATGAAAAAAAATCATCTTAATTAATAAAAACACTTACCACATGATACTAAAAAAGAAACTACATATAAGTTGCGATATTATATATTGCATATTATTTTCATTTTTATTGTGCACAAGTTAAGAAAGGAAATGCAATCTTCTATAAGAAAATTCAAACATGTATGCTCAAGCTAAATCAATCTATATTGTACATTAAAATTCAAATATTACATTATCAAGAAATACAACAAAGATAACATATCCAGTTAACTCCACAATAATCACATTTTGAGCATTTATATGTAGAAAACGAAGATGTATAGAAAGACACAATATTTATTACTGTCTATCCTATAATAAAGCTTTATTGGTATATTTTACTTGTATATTGGTATATTTTATTTGTATCTTAATGTTTGAACAAGTGAGGGTGAAAAACCTATTATATCCCTTATCTTGTAACCTGAACACCTATATAACAAAGCCTTATTTTATATTTCTCTGAGATTTGTTCCATATGTCCGACCTTTACTTTTATTTGTAATCAACAAATAAGAATACTTGTAGTTCTTAATTTTCGAGAGATTGAGAAAAAAAATAACTATAAGCAACTTGTGTAGCCGTGATCATTTTCAAAAGTGACGTATGCATTTGATTTGTAATCAATTTTTATTAGTAGAATCCTTTAAAAAATTCTTAAAGAAAAATTGAACATAATTCAAAAGATGGATAGATATAAACTGTTTTTCTTATTTTTCAAATGACTCCTAATAAATACTATTAGACAAAATTATGTAGGACTTTCTTAACAGTGACAATATAGACCACAAATCTACTTTAACAACTGAAAAAAAAATAACTTAAGAAATCCTATTGAAAATGTCAAAAGATAATAATTTTAAGAAACTCATTTATAGAATCAAAATACTTCTACTAAAAACAACTAGTGTAAAAAAAATCCCATATTATTTCTCGTGCACATTTTTCGTTTCTTCATTTCTCTTATTTTTTACCACGTCGTATGATGCCACAATAGAAATGCTTATGCTAAAATTTCTTTTCACGTATGTCCTTGACCATTCTATAGTAATGGCATCAACTCCAAAACTACAAACACCGCTGTTCTTAATGTTGAAGTTAGAATAAGGTTAAGGTTGAAGTTAGAATAAGCTTGTTGAATCTCGTGGACATCCTCCCATGTTAGTTTGGTTTAAGGCATTTTCTACTGTACTAACATAGCAGCACCTATGGAATGTGCTGAGAATCTCGAATGATGGTTCTGTTTTGAAAGACTGATTGAGGTGATAATGCTGATCCCAATTAAGCTGTGATGAGAAGCAATGGAACGCAAGGTTGCTTGTGCTCTCCTCTGCTGGGCTTCAATCGATATATGGACAAAATTAGGTGTCTCTTGACTGATGGTGATGCTCCAATCTGTAAGCAACTTGTCCAATTTCCTGAATTATTGAGAAAGGACGAAAATACCTTTTAATCCCCCATATCTGCTCCTCCTTCCTCTGTTTTTGTGAGTTTGGAATTCGAGCTTGCACTAAATCTCTTTATTCAAACTCTTGGTACACCTTTTTATAATTTGCATACTTCATGATTGCTTGAACTTGCATCATACTTTGCAATGGATAGAGACACTAGAAGCGATTGCCTATTTACCTATGAATATTCACCACTTGACAAATCCACCAGAAACCACGAAGGGCGTGCTTAAAAAAAATACCCCAAGAAATAAAGGCACTGTCTTACACTACATCTCAGGATGTTTACTCTATTGCTAGTGCCATGTTCAAAATAGTACGACTGTTTAAGGATTAATTGCCACGATATTAAATAGGAAATGGAAATGTTTCCCAGAAAAATGATTACAAAAATAAAGAAAAACAAATAGATTGTTAACATTGAATCTGACATGAGTTATTATTGCTTCTTTTGCACCAACTATCGAAATTAATGTTTTGAAGACCAAACCTAACAATGCCGAACAACAATGACAATACAACTAACACCTGCTTAGCTTGTCATACAATAGGTTGTATTGATACACCTGTTGCAACGACCGCTAAGAATGCAAGGATTAAAACCCAGTGCATATCCTCTCCCCACGTGGTACGAAGTAAAAGACAAATTACGAAAAAATGTGTATATCAAAAAGAAAAAAAAAATAAATGTATACATGTATTAAAAAAATGGATAATACAAATAATATTTCATCCAAGATACAGAAATACAGTTCTAGAATACAGAAGTACAACTTTTCACAGGGTTAAGGAATCCCTTTAGGCACTTCCTTGCCTGTTTCAGAATTTCTAATTGTACAACAGGTTTATCCGCAGAACTCTACAGCTGTAACCCCACATCATCCAAACCGTAACAAGACCGGAAGAAGGGGAAAGCAAGAAAGGAAGTCTATTCTGTGCCTAGAAAATGGGCAAAGCAAGGAAGGAAAAAGAAAAAGTAAAATATCCACAAGGGCATATGCAGCAAGCTGCTCTTGACCACCTACACTTCAGCAATTAAGGGTGATTGATATCAAGAAAAGCATACACTTTGCATTGGACTAGATATAGAACATTACCGGTCATTCAGTATTGTCATCATTCAAACTATTCATCACAAGGGTTAATTCGAATAACACTGCAAATGCCCACTGCAAAGAAATGCCAAAATCTCATTTGGATGTTGAACCTTTTGGGAGATCATAGATGGTCCGGTACCTAAGTCCAGAACCTATATGGTTTGCAGAAGGCCACAGCCAACTAAGGATATTCGGTCCCAAAACCTGCAATCATTAAACAGAAGCTCAAGTCCATAATTCCTAAATGCAGCTTCCAATTTCGTTTATGAAAGAAACTGAAGAACACCCAGCAGAAAACAATGCAATAGTAGGGACTGATTCGTATTTCTTTTCACATAACAGAAAATATTTTACAGCCTTAATGACCAAAAAAGGTCAAGATTTTGATCATTACTGCCACTATTCTTCTATTAAAAGAGTTCAACTTCAGCATACGGTAAGAATGGAGTTATGTTTCAGCATTGTCGTTGAAGCACAGCCAGGGTCCATCCTTACAAAAAAATTTAAATGTAGTAATTGGGGCTACAAACCAACTTTGGTCACAAACCAACAAATAATCTTATGTTGTTGACAGAGGTTGATAAACTCAAATCCCTGATAACTAAATTTAACCCACACGCAAAAGGAAAGAGAACCATTGCATATTTCAAAAACAATGTATGGTAACAGCTGTTAGGGAAAAACCAGTTCAAAGTGAAATGAATTTTGGATATCAATGCTAGAATCTTAAGATCATTTATATATAAATAAGATAGCTTAGCTTCATTAACAGTTAGCACTATATAAGGCAATATTTAAAACATACATTTCTTAGTAAACGTAAAGAAATGCATGATAGTTAATAAATGTAAATACTAAATATCATATCATATGTTTCTTTGGGCAAACCGAGAAAATACACTAAACAAAAAAGACAGTGCATTATAGTCTTCAATTCTTACAGATGTCAAATTCTCATACGGGCCAAGGTCATATGGATGTTTGTAGATACTCCCACCTTTCTCTGCAAGCCATAAAGCTCTCACTCCTTCACTATGCTGCTAACACAATTTCTTATTTCAGAAAGTTGACATCAATCTGGTCAAATAAACTAGCAGTTTTTAACTAAACTTCTAACAAGTTTACCTCTATTGTGGTCTTGTTATGCAGGACAAAATAAATATGCCACCCTAAAAGCACACATAATGCTATGGATAAAGGGACCAGCAAGAGCCCAGAAACAACCTGCAAAAATAAAGAAAAAATCATGAAAAATCTAATTCTTGAGTTTGCTTAAGCAAAATATGTGGTCACTTTTAACAGAACTTACATATACAGTACGGAAAGAGCTTTTTCCAATTGTTTCTTCATCCTGTATGCCATCATAAACTAGACTACCCACTAGTAAGACCTGTATAGTTATAAGCAATAAAGAAATGAAAAAGAAAAAAAACAAATTGCCAGCACAAACAGAACAATCAAATCTTGCTCCTTGCTTTGACAAATACAGAAAGAAAGATAAATAAATAAATCAGGCTACAGATTTCATTCATGCACATGTAACTTCGAACAAGTTTGGATTAGCTTATTTTAGAGAAATAATTGCTTCTTTGGAAGCTTTTAAAGAGAGCATTTGAAAAAACAAAGACAAAGTAACTATTTCCAAATATGCACTACAGGGAAATCACAATAACAACCTAATCATAATGATAACGAAAAAGATTCAAACATACCAGGGAGTAGATGCAGGAAATTACAGCGTACAAGACAAAAATGAAGAAGGCTTTGTAGTTTGCATGACCCACGCAGTTATTTATCCAAATGCAGTGATGATCCTTACAACCAATTGACAAACAAAAGACTTGTCATTATCATGAAATCCAAGATAAACATTGATTAATAATTTAGATCATGCATACCATTCGTAGAACACATCTTTTACAAATCCGGCAATGATGTGCACGAGGAGGCTTATAGTGAGAACATTTTTGACAATATCGCAAATCCCCACCCTGCTCGCAGATCCAAAAGCGCATTACTCAAAAAGTTATTCTTCATGATGCTCAAATATTAATATACAAACAAACATTTATGGAAATCTCTTGCAGATCAGAAAAAACATCCTTTTAAGCCAAGGGATTAATTCAAACAAGTTGTTAAATAAAATAAGCCATCCTAATGATATGCAGCAATTTGAGTATACAAATTCACGTAAGATCCCAGAAGAACCTAACTTCAAAAACTCCACAATTTCCTACATTGATCTTAAAAGAGAGAGAGAGAGAGAGAGGGGGGATAAAGACAACTCAACAAGGCTAGGCCAAAAACCAAAGCATTAACCCACTTAAAAACCAGTGAAATTCCATCAAACTTGACTGAATAAACGATACAAGCAATCTTAAATCAGCATACAAGGTGGCAAAACCATCAAGTTCTTATGACTCCAGAAGATCGTTTTTCTAATTTCAGTACTAAAGACAAAGTAGGTATTGGAAAATATCAACAGCATGCACACAATCATGATTACTGAGGTTGTGGTTGCATGGCAGCTGTTGCTTGCAAATTGATCTGGGTCAATTGTGACTGATACAGTCCCAACCTCAGCCTAACGTGACGTGGCTGCAGCATGAGATGTGGGTGCACACTTTATATCCTTGGCTAGAATAATTGTATAATACAATTTCCACAACCCAGGAAACAAGGTCCCAAACCACTCAGGCTAGAAACAAATAGAACCAGAAGATTCAAATTGGCGTATGTATTAAAACATAAGTGAAATGTTAATGATTCAAATGAACAAAATAAGCTTCACAGACAAATGCGAAAACCAAAAAAGGCCTTTCTTTTTCATCTTAGCCTCTCAAACCTTTGGCTTTAGAAGCAATAAAGACAAGAAAACAAAGAAAAAAGAATCTCAATTCAAATTAGCCAGACCCATAAACTTTCCTTCAAACCAGCAACTTTACCTGAGTTTATGACAAATTGTTCAATTCTCTATCTTAAGACCTAAGATTGTATACCTCAAAGTTCTAGGAGTTAAATCAAGTATGAAGAATATGCCAATGAGATGCTGGTTAATAGTAAAAGACAGTATCATATACAATATAGTCTACTTTAAAATGAGTAGGTTTTGATGTGCTATATTCCACCCATGCAAGCATTTTATCAAATTACAATGCCAGTCTATATACAGTATTCAAGACAATGAAAAAGCGCCATAGACTAAGCATTTAACCTCTTGGAAATTAAATTCAAATGGGAGAGGAAAAAAACTTGGCCTGCTAAACAATATGGATCAGTTCATAAGAAAAAGACTAAATTTTAGTTCCTACCCAATATATATAGTATTCAAGCTTACTTTCAAATTATAAAGCCAGTGTATTTACATTATTCAAGAAAATGTACAAGCAACCAAAGCTTAAGCATTTTAAACTCTTGGAAATTAAATCCAAAAAGTGGAGTAAAAAACTTAGCCTGCTAAACAATAAATATCAGTTCATAAGAAAAAGACTAAAAATTATAGATCCTACCCAATCTAATCATCTTGATATCAATTGTGTTTCCATCTTAATGGTCACAGCTGATAAGGAAAATCATTCATTCTAGACATCAACAAACCATCGCAACTGCATTTGCAAGCTTTTTATACAGATAAAACACTACTACCTCAACACCAACCTTTCTTGCTTTACAAACACAACAATGAGAATGTTAAAGTTCTAAAAAAAGCTCATATTTTCGATCTAGAACAACAAAAAACATAAACTTTATAATATAAACCTTCAGCTTAACCGCGACAACATACATCGAAACCCTCAAGCAAACACAAGGGACGGTTTTAGAAAACCACAAAACTCTCCAGCTAAAAACAACAAGGTTTATCCCAAGGTCAAGTTGGCTACATGAATCACACAACACTATTCAACTCGGTTAAAAATCAAAGTTTAAGATATTTTATTCATCATGGGACCTCTATTGATCACTTTTTTCCCAATGTCGTTTGTTACCTCTCTCTCCCCCCTCTTCTCAGAGGACTACAACCCATATCATATTCATTCTTCAAAGGTGCCTCCGGGGACCTTCATTGTACGTGTTCAAACTCTCCCACTGAAAACAAAGCTCTAAATACCCTAGTCTTCTAACAGCACAACACACAGCGATCACTATGCCTCAAAACGAAAAATCAAAATGCCACTCTTTCCGCAACCCCCAGATCACAAAACGACACGAATAACAAACCCCTACGTAACCGAGCTAAGTTTCAACCGCATGAAAATCCATTCAATTCAAGCTCCTAACAATGCAGCATCAAAACAAAAGCAAGCAACAACGAACGACAAACGAAACCCCCAAACGCAGAAGCCATTATCAGTTTTGTGTTTTATTTTCCAAATTAAACGATAGAGAAGCGAAGAAGACCTTGCGTTTGATCTCGTGGATGGGGCTCTCGGCGTCTTCTACGTCGGGCATGTAGGTGGCGGGAACGCGACCCGGATCCGTAGAGATGGCGATGCGGTAGGTGATGCCGCAGACGGCGGTGAGCGCGGTGAAGACTGCGGCGTTCATAATCCCCGGAGAGGAGAAGAGGCCGAGCCAGCGGTCGATGAAGACGAACACGGTGGAGACGTAAATGTATGCGATGGCCAAAACGACGACGCTCACTGGGAGCGAGAAGGCGGAGGGCTTCCCCTTGTCGGCGGCCATCGTGGGGAGGTGGAGGCGCCGCCGGCTAGGCCAAAACGACGGCGACTCCGGGAACGCGCGAGAGAAAGCGCTTTGAATTCAGAAGTTGGTACGAGAATTCCAGACGCTACCTTTGCCTTCAATTTTACCTCTTCAAACGATTGGGCAATGACAACAACAAATACGCCAATTTATAAATACAAAAACAAATTCAAAAAATATAATAAATAACTTCTCTCTATTCTATATCTGTCCAATTCCTGTTTCTAATTAAAATTTATGGATGCTTTTTCTTTTCCCTTAGTTTAAGCTGTTTGTTTTCAACAATCAAATTATATAAATAAATAAAAAACAATACATATTTTTAGAAAATATAATCAAAATTTGACTATCTTTACTTTGTTCAACGATATTTGTTTAAAATTTATATGATGACATTTGGCTACACCATTATTATTTATAATTTCTTACAATTGATATTTTAAAACAATACTAAGAAATAAGTAAAATTGAATGCAGATAACTGATTTCTTTACTTTTTTTTAAATTAGTTTTTTTTCTTATAAACTAAAATAGAGGTGGTATGATATTATTTTTTACTTCTTTTAAAAAAATGTATATATATATATATATATATATATTAATTATAAAATTAATAAAAATGAGAGTATGATTTGATATCAGATAAAGTTGTAGAAAAAAAAAAATCAAAATTTTGATGATTGAAAAGGAAAAAGAAGAAGGTATTTGTTGAACTATTGATTTTGCTGTTAAAGAATTCTTAGTGTTAAATTTTAAAAGCAATTATAAGTTTTAGATTTTGAATTGTATTTGTTGTGGTTTATTATCTTTAGTAAATGTTTGTAGTGGTTTTACCCCGCAGTTCTATGTATTAATAGTCTTAATACATGAATATATATATATATATATAGAGGAAGAGGTAGTGAAAAAAATAATTAATTTATTATTTTTTGGAAGTATTTTGCGAATTAAATTGTTCTATTTTGTTGATTGACTTTTTTATCTCATTAGCATCTTTTTATTTTTATTTTTTTTTTCAATAATACTTTTTATTTTTTATTTTTTTCAATAATATTTTTTATTCTTTAATTCCTGAAAATAGCACTCTTTGATTTACTCTGTAATAGTTATTAAAAAATATGATTATTAATTTATTAAAATTAAGATAAAAATAATATAAAAATAATTAAATTAAAATTTTTAAAAAAGAATACAAAGAAAATAAAATGAAATATTTTATAGGGTTTTTAACTAATTAAATTTAATAGGAAAATGATAAATTATTTTATTTTATATTTTATAATAAATTTAAATTTGGCATAATAAATTATATTAAAATAAATTACAATAATTTTGTGATTATATTTTTATATTAAAATTGATATTGGAAGAAAAAATTATAATAAATTATAAATTTTTTATTTGAATTAAAATTTGTCATTTATTTTCCTCTTTATGTTCAACATCTATTGTATCATTTCAATAATTAACAATTTTTAAGTAATAAACATAACATTTAAAAGCAACTTACAAATAATTAAATTTTATTTAAAAATTTTAAACCATTTAATTAATATTTATTTACAAAAATAATTCAAAAATTTTATTTATTTTTGTTATTAATTATTTAGATATATTTTTAACAAATGAAAAATTCAAATAACAATTTTATAATTTATTATAATTTTTTCTTCCAATATCAATTTTAATAAAAAATACAACAAGTAAACTATTATATTAAAATACAATCACAAAATCATAAAAAAATAAAAACAAAATAAAACAAAAATAATAATCATAATTAATATACTGATTGTAAAAAAATAAAAAATAAAAAATAGTGTTATTTTACTGTAAAAAAATAAAAAAAGAAAAAAAGAGTATTAATTCAAATATTAAAGAGTAAAGAGGTTTATTGAAAGAATTGAAAAATAAAGAGATATTAGTGAAGTAAAAAAGTCAACAAAAGAGTATTATTTCAACGTAAAATAAATAAATAAAAAAACAAAAGTATTATTTTAAGAATTAAAGAATAAAGAGTGCTATTGAGAAAAATAAAAAAATAGAGTGTCATTAAGGAAAATAAAAAATAAAAAGATGCTAGTGGGGTAAAAAAGTCTTGTTATTTAATTATAAATTAAAATTTATTAATTATATTATTAAACAATGAATATATATTAATTTATCCTCTTGTGGAATTATTTTGCGAATTCAATTTTGCTACTTTGTTAATTAATTATAAGTTAAAATTCATTAATGATATTATTATATACAATGAATGTATATTAATTTATCCTCTTTTGGAAAGTATTTTGCTAATTAAATTGTCCTACTTTGTTAACTAATTATAAAATAAAATTCATTAATTATATTCTTAAATACAATGAATATATTCAGTTGAAAAATGACTTAAACACGCTTAGAATAATAATGCCTAAAATATTATAATAAATGTGACAGATCACTTCGTAGCAAATAATTGTTAAATAACAAGAAGGATATAACTAAATAAATTTTTTATATAAATAATTTTTTTATATAAAAATATATTATTATGTAATTACAATTTTAGAATATTTTTTTTCAAATACTTAAATTATTATTAGTTTTTTAGTATTTCTGTTTATTTTATATAAGCTGTATATGCTTTTTGTGATTTGGATAAGTCATTTTATCTAAATGTAATGATATTAACGAAATTTAATTTTTATTTATTTTTATAAATTTAATTTTTTTATTTTTTTAAACAAAATTCAATAGATTCTCAATTTAGTATTATGTGTTTAATAATAAAATATAAAATATAATTTTATAAGGATTAAATCTTACTAGACACATGTGTTTTATTTGATCAAACATACAAATAGCATATTGTTTATACACTTTGTTTATACACTTTTTTCTCATAAATTTTGCTTGGACAAGCAAAAGTACACTTGAAGCACTTCATGATATATGTTATGATATATGTTGAATATTTATAAAGGTTTATTTTATGTTTGTTTCAAGAGAACATTTGTATCTTCATTTCTTATAAGAAGATCCTACAATAAAGTGTTAACATCTTGAAGAACGTACTTAAAATTGTTCCATGGAAATAATTTTTTCGAAATATAGAATGTCAGTTTAGTGAAGAGAGACATCCTTGTTAGGTTGTACAAGTGATTGCTTTTCAAAAAATACTCAATATGTTAGCCAAAAGTTATAAATGTCTAAACGAAACTTGGCTTGTTACTTAAGAAGTGGTCATATTCTAAAGAATACTCGATCTAGTTTGAAGTGGTTGTGTCACAACTAATACTCAATCTTAACCGAAAATAGTTTCATTCTAAATAATAATCTATGTTAACTAGGATGGCCACAAACCAAATATTACTCAATGTTTAGCCAAGAATGGTCGAGATCCAAAACATATTTGTCTTGTATCTTGCAATATTAGTTTATCAATGAAATGTGACCGTACTAATCTAGAATAAAATGTATTATAGATTTTTATACGTATAAAAATATAAAAACATTTAATATAAATTTTTTTCTATTCTTATCTATTTGAATTGCATGTTATTAATTTGCTTCTAACTAAAAAATAAGAGTTTTGCTGAAATAAGTTTTAAAAAGTGTATCTTTCAATTTGAAGTTGCATGTTCTTCATAAAGTACCACTCAAACAAAGAACTCCTTAATAGTCTAAGTTAAAATTTCATCTTATTATAATTATCAAACGCCAAATCGTAAAAAATTTAAACACATAATTCAATCCTACTTTATTGTGTTATTTAACTTGTTTTTACTTTTTTCAATTTAAAATATTAGTACACTTTTAATTTGTTGTTTATTTTACAGTTTTCACTGTGTAATATTTTCACACAACATTGTGTAATGAAATATTTGTCACTTCAATGTATAATGTTAAATATTTTTAATTTAACCTATATAAAAAAATGAAAGGTAACCAAAACATTCTAAAATTACCAGAATAACTTATTATCATTATAAGATTGGATTAAATAATAATAGGTAGAAAGAAATTAAGAATAATAAAAAATTGTTAAAATATAAGAGATAGTAAAGGAAGAAAATTAAATAAGCTACAAAGTAGAAGCTAACTGAAACAATTAATAATTTATAAATTAAACTCTTAAAATAAATTATTTACCAATATTTTTGTGCATAAATAAAAATTAAAAATAAAAATTTAAACAAATTATACAAGAGAATCTACAAAATAGTATTTGAATATGTTAATTTTAATTTCTGAAAAATTAATTTCATTTTTTCTTCTTATTTTTATTTTCTAGAAATCCCTGGAGAGACTCATCCAATCTTAACTAAATTAGGAAGATAGTCTCTCCCAAATTACTATCACTTTCCCAATCATCAACTTTCCAGCTAAATTAGTAACTTTTCTTTGTGTTGTGAATTTTCAAAAGGAGATGGGATTGAAAAATGTTATTTAATTGTTGATCGTCCAATCCCAATGTCGATCCAAACCATGACCATGGAAGCCATTGATGTTACTCTCACACGACAACGTTTAGAAAGGACACATGACATCAACTCCCACTCAACATTAGATGAAGAGAGTCTCACTCAACATTAGATGAAGAGAGTCTCAAAATTGTCCTGGAGGATTTTCACAATAAGGCCTGTTAGATGCTTCTAGGAGGTCTTCTAAGGTTTTATAAATAAGATACATGAGATAATAAATATTTTGTTTTTATATTGGTTCACTTCTAAGGTATGTTCAATTTTTAATGTCAAAGATAAATGGTTCCACCAAACAAATAATGTTTACAAATATTCTTATTATCTATTTTGTCTCATAAAAGTATATAAAGTCTCTTTAAACTATTCACTAAATTCCGATTAATTTTTAGTATGAGTACATAAAATTTCTTCAAATAAAGTACACTCAACATTTGTATGCAATATAACAAAAAATAAATTGTTGTTCATAATGGTCACACTAAAACAAGTGTATATAAAGTATAACACTTTTATAAATAAGAACTCTATTTTATTAATTTTTTAGAAGACGATATATTTAAGCAATTAAAAGTTTTGGAGAAATAAACAATATGTAAGTGTTTACATGTTAAATAGTTTTTTTTTTTCGTTACTTTGTCAATTTTTACATGTGTATAACAAACTTATATTTATAGATATTACTAAAATATTTGTTATCACTTAATGCCTTTTGCATTGTCATTTATGTTTCTTTCTAACATTTTAACTTTATGGTAGTTCATTGTTGTATCTCTTTCGCTCAGAAAAAAGAGACAAGTTTTATCAAAACAATTATATTAACTATTTTAAAATTAGCATACATTACTTAAAGAAGAATTATGTTGACTATTTTAAAATTAACGTACATTACTCAAAGGAGAAGTTGCATAAATGTCAATCTACCTTTAAAATTTTGATGATGTCTATAACGGTAAATGACCTTTTAGACATTAACTAATTTATTAAAGTTGTTCATATGTTCATTACTTCTTCACAAGTCATCAAGTCTATAATTGTCTAGCATCTTATAACAAAAACATCTTTTCCACTTCATTTTTTTATGCATTTAGCAATTGATTCACCACTAACAAACTTATTAAATAAATCAAAACTTTGTATTATTTTTTTATCAAAACCTTTAACAACTTGTTATCAAATTTTAGATACACGAAAAGTTGAAAGAAGATGTATACATGGTTGCTCTTCCTGCATTGACTTATATTCAATCAGGACAAGTTTGTAAATTTAAAAAAGGCTTTATATGGTCTTAAGCAAGCTAACAATGAGTGGTTTACTAAATTGTCATTCTTTTTTACTTTTGTGGAATATACTCAATCGATGAATGATCATTCTTTATTCATTAATTCTTCTGAATGATCTTTTACAACATTATTGGTGTATGTGGATGATATAATTTTTGCAAAAAATGTTAAAGAAAAGATTGACCGAGTCAAAGAAACTTTGAATAAGACATTTAATATAAAGGATCTTGGTGATTTAAGATATTTTCTTGGTCTTGAAGTAGCAAGAAGTAAGAAAGGGATATTGATGAATCAAAGGAAATGTGCATGGTAATTGTTAACAGATGCATGTCTTTTAGCATGCAAACTTACAGTCACTCCTATGGATATGTTAAATTGTCTTCTACTGGAAGTATGCCTTTCACAGATGTTCATGCTATAAAAGATTGATTGGAAGACTTATATATCTCACTAATACCCGACCTAACATAAATCTTTTTGTTCAATAACTTTTCCAAATTCTTGATAAGCCTACAATTGTTCACTATAATATAGCAATTAGAATTCTCAAATATATTAAAGGAGCTCCAAGTCTTGGTTTATTTTTCTCTTCTAACAGTTCTGTCAATCTAAAAGCCTTTTGTGACAGTGATTCAAGACAATCAGTAACTGATTTTAGTGTGTATCTTGAAATTTTCCTTATATCTTGGAAATCAAAGAAGCAAGGAAAAGTTCCTTTTGAGCCGCCATCTCTTTTATATTATGGCAATGACTCAACAAGATACATTGCAATAAATTCAGTGTTTCACGAGTGTACGAAAAACATAGAAATATATTGTCACATTGTTAGGAAAAAATTAAAGGATAGTCTCATTCATTTGCTTCTCATTTCCATCACAGAGCAACTAGCTGAGATTTATATCAAAGCCTTAGGTCCTCAGCCTTTCAAAAATATTTGTTCCAAGTTGGATGTCATCAATATTTGCCCTTAGCTCGCAGAGCTTTCTGAGCATATGGATACAAGACATCTAGAAGGAAACTAATTTCAATTATGTGATTTTGTCTTTTTAACATAATCAAATTATCATCAATTTACTTATTTTGTTTTTATAATAGAATCATATTGCAATATTTTTATTTGTTTTATTTCTTTAGCTATACCTAGGATGGATACATTACTTGTATACATTGAGTCTTTTGCTTTGCTTTTACTCTCAATAAAAAAAAATATAGAGAATATTTTCATTCTCATATTTTTTTTCTCATTTTTATTCATCTCTTCATTTTATAATATAATATTTATTTCATAATAATAATGATTTCACCTAGTCACCTAACATTCTTCTTCATATTTTTCATTTACTTTCAGTATGTGATAAGCATTGATTTTTAGCTGATTTTGTGGAAACTTTGTGATTGATTTTGTTAGTAATTAGGTTGATTTTGTTATTTATTCGGTTTAGATTTTATTTTATTTTCTTTTATTATTGATTTTGCAATTTAAGCAGTTTATTATGGAAAGAGAAAATTTTGTTGAGAATTAGGTTAAATCTGAAGGGAGAGAGAATAGAGGTGTCGGAATTGAGGAAAGAAACCGAAAAAGAGCATAAGTGACTTTTCGGATAAGCTAAAGACACAGCCTGGGCTAAAACTCACTTAAAGTCCATCATACTTGAACCCCTAAATTGAAGATGTCAACGCTACTGAAGACGTGACTTACAAAATAACAGCCGTACCTTGACCTAATTCAAGGGGCGAAAGTTATAAAAGGGAGGCTAGGTCAAACGTAGAGGAATCACTTCTCACTCGTCACCTCTCATTCATGGAGATCTCTTGGAGGCCGTTGTCATCAAGCTCCATTCTTTTCTTTTTCTTTTGTATTTTTTCATGGCTACCATGCGTAGCTAACTTTCTTTCTCTTGGGATTGAATGTAACTTCAAATGCACTCTTAACTCTATTTTTTATATCATTGAATCCAAAAATCTTTGATTTACGTTTTATTATATCTTGATTTATTTTAGATTTTTCATTGTGACTGGAAAACATTCTTTGGAATTGGAACTAAACGTAAATGTATTACATGTATAAGTTCAGGGATGGATTATAGTGTAATGACTGCTTATAGTAACTAATCTTAATGTTGATTAGGTTATTCTAGCAAAACTAGAGATAGAAGCTAGGTAATTTAGTTTATGAAATTCAATGCTAGAGGAATCAGGTTGAAAAGACTTTTATTTGCGTAAATTGGTAATTGGAAAAGATGATATTGAATTAGGTTAAGAGTGTATGTAAAGGAAAATATTACGATTCAATCCTAAGACTTTTTATTATTATTGAATTCACATTTTTACTATTCATTGCTTTGTTATAACGTTTCTTAATTTATTCAATCATTATATATTATTTATTCGTTCATAATACAATTAGTTGTAATTCATTTACAATCAAATTTTATTTCCTATAGATACGATACTTTTCTTACTTACTATATTACTTGTGGACTCAGTACACTTGCTGAAAATCCATTAACAATATAATAGTGAAAACTTTTCTTTAACTTGAACTTGATACTTGAGTTCAACAATTTTCCCTTTTTACTAAAATAGTTCTAAGGTGATTGGCAGCTGACCAACACGCTTAAATAACATGTTTCTTTCATTCAAGTGATATCATTTTAAAACTAATCAAACGAGTTCTTTATTAAATTGACATGTGGTTTTAATGAAAAACTGTAATAATAGAGATAAAAAATAATATTCTTTTAAATAGAAAAGTCAAGTTAACAAAAGTTTTTATTGGATATTTAGTTTAAAAAACAAAATTTATTTAATGACTAAAAACTTATATAATTCTTTATAAAATTATAAGTTATGGTGGATTCTATGATAAGAGCTTACTTACAATATTGTATTAAATGGTATGTCATTTTTAGCCTTGGACTATAATAATAATAATAAAAAAAAAACTTATGAATCCACCCAGAGATCTTGCTTGATTTTACTAAAACTTAATTGTGAAAAGTGATGATTAATCGTTCCCCAGTGTCGTGTGGTTTGACTTGAGATTTGGAAGTGAGCTTCACAAACAGTAGTTTGAATTTGAGACACCAAAAGTGGAGTCAAAACATTGAAAGATTTTTATTTTAAGTATTAGCATATGAGCCACAATTGTATCTTCACATTTTTTATCATAAAAAAATACAAGGAATATAGTAAAAATTTGTGTATAACTATTGTTATAATAAAAATAAATTACTAAAGTATAAAAATAAAATAATAATGATAAAATATGTATACATAGTAATTATTTGTCTGTAAAAACTATTTATTAAACTACATAAAAATACATTTTTTTTCTCATTTGTCTTATTTTTATTTTTTAAACAAATAGGCATGTATAGCGCTGAATAAAATAAAAGCTTAATTTTCAAAACATGTAATTATTATTAATAATCATTATTATTATTTATTTTAATAAGTAAATAACCATCATAATTTTAAGGATAAAATTGAAAACAACTGTGTACATAAAAAAAAAAACGTTTTGTATTGATAAAAATATTTTCAATGTTTGTTAAATCAGTAGAATGTGACGAAGTGAGTCTTAATAACGTAGAAATTACTATTATTATTATTATTTATTCAATGTTTAGAAGATTTAATTGACAAATTTATACTTTCTAAATAATATATATATATGAATGTCGATAACAAAACATAAATTTGTAAATATTTGAATAATGAAATATCTACTTTCTCTATAACCATTTCATCCTTTATGATCACGAGCTTATATATTAATTTTTTATACACTAAATATTCATAAAAATAAATATATTACTTACAAATAATTTAAACTTGTGCAGATATAAAGTAGAGAAATCTAGTAAAAAGTACATTTAAAATGCTTAAAATAAGGAAAATAAAATAAAATAATAAAGTATTCAAAATAAATTATTAAATCAATTATATAAAATCATAAAAGTTCTAAGGAAGTCAAAATATGTTGAAACGATACTTTAAATCACAACAATTACAATAATCCACCCTACGTATGTTTCTCTTATAACTAAGATTTAAAGGAGTTTTAAGAAATTGCTATATTGTCATATAATAAAGTCTATCATAATAAAATCAAATATTTTGAGTATAATGCCAAAAAAGTGTGGTGGTAGGATAAAAGGCATGGTCTTCATTCTGATCCATCCCTATCAATCTTTTTCATTGCAGTTCCATACTCAGTCTCAACTTTATCATATTTAATTCCTTTCTTTACTTTCAAACAACCATATCTCTTCACTAGTTTGGTGCCAGAGTCATGTAGGAAATTTGAGATTTAATTTTCAAAATTCATACAATATTATAATATTAAATTGAAAAATTAATGAAACTCTTTTTTTAAATCAATATATAAATTAAGACTAAATCAAAATAATATTATGAAAATGAAAATCTCAAAAAAACTTTAAAATATAAAAATTGAAGAATTTTTTATAAGTAAACAATTAAATAATTTAATTATTATATATTTAAGGTAAATAAATAAAAATTTTGAAAATATCATTTAAAAAATACAATAGTTTTCATTCATTTTTAAAATTAAAAATAAAATGTTAATCTACAATTTATTATAAAAATATTATGTGTGAGTGTGTATGTATATATGTATGTATTATGAATTATACAATCTTGTAAATCAAGAAAGTTTAAACCAAATAACCTCGTAAATTAATAAAATTTAGGTTAATACATCATATAAACTCAAATTAAGATGTAAATTAGTCTTTTCGAGAAATATCAAGCAAAACCAAAAAGTATAAAGAAAAGTCATGATCATCTCGACAAAATCATATATGATGTTTACATAACCAATCAAATAATAATAAACATATAAAAATAATCATCATGCCTAAACAACAAGTAGATCAAAACTAAAAATGACATGGGTCATCTTCTAGAGACTAAGACTTAGGGCCATAGAAGTAAAATCTCATTAAGAATAGTAAAATTAAATAACTATCCTAAAATATTTATTATCATATGACTTCTCATTTATTATTGTATTAACTATATTCCTAAATACTAACTTACAGTCAATGTGTGGTTGAATCAATTTGAATGAATTTACTATATAAGAGGGTGGATGAATTTGAGGAGATGAAAGCTGTTTGGTTGACCTAATTTGAGAGGATGGATGATGAAGGATTTGCAGGATGGTATCTTGGATGATGTGAAGAGATTTAAAGGAATGTAACTTGAAATTACGAAATAGTCCTCATAAATAAGGTAAAAATTATAAAATGTCTTTATAAGTGAGTCAATTAGTGGGTTTAGGGTTTGGAAACTACAAAATATCCCTTTAAGTGGGTTTAAGATTTTCATTGTCTACAAGAGTCAATTAGTAATTTCACAAATATATCAATTAAAAAAATTAAAACAAATATATAATATCTATCAAATTATTCTCAAACTTTCATAACTAATCTCCTCAAATCCCTTCAAATCTTACTATCTATCTATTAATCCAAACAACCTTTCTATCCACACAATTCACTTAAATCCCTTCAAATCCTTTCTAAATATATATCATTTTTCTAGAACTAAGGTCAAGATTTGTTGAAAAAGACTGAAAATTTCCAAGCATCCTAAGATTAATCAATAAGAGATATGTGATTTAATAAGTGTCCTTTTAACCTTGTCTGAACATTTTGACACTCACTACTAAAAGAAAAAATTGAACATTTTGACACTCACTACTAAAAGAAAAAAATTGAAAGATCACATTTTGATACAATATGACGAGCAATGAAAGACCTCCTATAAAGAAGTACAGGAAAACAACATAGACCAAACAGTGTTATTGATGGAACTCTAGAAGTAACTAGAAAATAAAATATACATGTCAATGAAATATAAACTTTAAAATGAAATAATTTTAAAATGAAATAATATTAAAATGAAATATTTTTTATAATTATTCATAATAATGAAAGAAATATTAATTTAAATAGTTAGATTTTGTAACTTCATAAAATGACATAGTTGTTAAACATTGTGAACTCGTACATTAGGAGGAAAAAATTATATAGCTGGAAATTTATGTTTAATTCATGAGTTGCGTAAAAACTCATAAGATGAATAATTATGATATTGTTACAAGTGTCAAATGTGTCATTAAATAATATAGAAAGAATTGTGAGTAAAATTATAAATATCTTTAAAAAAACAGTTTTATTTAAATTAAAAAAAATATAATAGGACAAGGTTAATGTTTAGTATTTTTTTTAAAAAAAAAATTGCATGTCAAACCTAAAATTTACATTAAAAAAATATAGGACATAAAAAGTAAAGATACACACTTAAGTTAACTATCTATTTATTATTTTCTTACATTTTTTGCCTAAGATTTTGATCTGATGTGTGACAATTGCAATTTAATTTCTGCCTGAATGTTATAATTTTTTAAAACTAAATTTATTTTTCCAATAATTTTTATACAGACAAATTAGAATTAAAATTAAAAATATATCCATTTATTTCTAAATTATGTGTCATTGGTGTGACTAGGGTGTTTGAATCTTTTAAATAAAGTTTTACACTTAAATTTTAAGAACATAATTATAAAAGAGAGACATCAAGGTAACATTGGTACAATAATAAAAAAAAAACAATTTTTGTATCCTTTTACTCACTAAAGATATAATGCAACACTGATCTTATATACATTTAGACGAATCCTCTACCCATTTTTTCACATATCAAGTCATGAAATGCTCTCAACCTTAAGATATTAAAATATTTAAGAATATTAGTGGAAACCTATGTCGTACATTATTTTATGGTTATGTTAAACTTTAAAAAAATAATTAAAAAATATTTTTAATTAATTGTTATAATAATATAAATAAAAATATCTGTAATATTGCATCAAAATATATTATTTTAATTATTATACAATTAATAAATTCAATTATGTTTTAAAAAAATAAAGAACTGTATACATAATAAAATTACTAAAGAAGACATCTACGTTGTTAATGACAATACAAAAAGTTATGTACAGACAAATCTATATTATTAATTGTTATTGAATATATATATATATATATATATATATATATATTATTTATTTATTTAACTTAACTTTATATTTATTAATAAATTCGAGTCCCTGAACATTAAAACTATAATAATATATATCTTTCAAAATAAATCATGTCCCCAAATTCTTTAAATGTAGCCATTTGTGGTATTTGTTATAAATTGTATCATATTTGTTATTAATCTTACTTCTAATTGAATAAAAAAATATTAAGTTCTTATAAATTGAAGAATCTAATGTAACATTTTATTACTGAGAATCCAAATTAAGATAAATAAATAATGAAATTAAAAAATAATTTAACCTAAATAAATAAATATAATAAAATATACATAAAATAAGTTACATGTAGTTACATAGTCCAATAATAAAACTTTGCGTCAAATCTATGCTTAAAACTAAGATATTTTATATATGGCAAATTGTTTATGTATTGAATTTCACAATACTTCACTCCATATATATTTTTCTTATAAGGTGAAATGATACTCAAATTAATTTATGTCAGAAAATGGGTGAGTGCAGTGAAATGATACTCAAATTCATTTATGTCGAAAAATGGATAAAAAGAGGACAATATTTAAAAAATGTGTGGATATTATATTATGGGAAGTAGCAAACATGAACATGGTTTGTCTCTCTTTCCGAGCTGTGAAGGCTCCCTTTGATATTCTAGATATCCATGGAAGCAGATATTCAGAATCCATCTCAAAGTTACAGGTTTGACAATCTGGGTTTTTCCGAAAGTTTTGTTCTTCTTCTCTTTTGCTATGGTTTTTGATCTCTGGATTGTTAAACCCTTTTCTGGTTTTCATGTCAGATTTGATGTTAGTGTTCCTGTGATCACCTATATATTATTGCGTTTTGTTTTAAGGATTTGAGGAACATGTACTAAGGACATCTATAGAAGAAAAAATCGAATAAAAAATTGAAATTAATTATTTTATAAATTAGAATTATGGTATGAACAAACTAATTTGTGGACTACCATGAAGTTTTTTCAATTTTTCTTTTTTAAATCAAGCCTTTTGTTAACTTTTCTTTTAAATTATTCACTTAGTTTATAAGGAACTTATTTTACCTTTTTTAGAGATTTTTATGAGAAAACTCCTCCAATCAACCCTAAAATTCAGATGTTTGTGGCTTGTAGATTTACAAGAAGGTTGGGGCTTTGGCTTGGTTAAACACACTAAAGAATAATAAGGCTTTGAATCATTCAGTTCGATAAAGTGTAAAAGCAATGAACTCTGTTATCTGTGTGTTTGGATTGTGATTTAGATTATTATATGTTGAAGTGTTTAGATTTTGTTGCATACTAAGTGGAACAGAGCTTTATTGGAAAGTCTTAAACTATATTAGTGATTGATAGTTTTTTATTTATGGAAACACATGAAATTGGATGCACAAATGGCTTCCTTCACTCTCAATTCTGTTTTCTTTTTGCATTTTTTCATGGACATAAGTACAAGATCTTATTGTATATTTTAGTTCAAGAATTCTTCAATTTTTAGGGTTGAACCATGTAAAAAGCTGTTATATGCAAAATTGGACCTATACTATATTTTACACTGCATAGAAAAATTGAGTGTGATTTATAAGGGTATAAATGAATGTTATCTAACTTATCATTAGAACATAAAATACCACTAAGAATTTTGTTGAATCTCCATGCCATTGATCATTATGGTACACAAGACATTCCTTTGCAAATTGTAATTCTTAAACAGTAATTACAACATTCCTTTTCAAATCATCACTATGTGCTTCATAAGGTCAATGGATTCTTGAATCTAGTGCATCACTGCACATTCTTAACATTGACTTTAACAAGGGAATACTTTACATAAGGAAAATGTACTAAAGGACCAAACTATAATAGAATAGTAATGGTTCATTATGTTTAAGCTCTAACTATGCCTTTTCTTTTGACTAATTCTGATTGCTTCAAATTCCACCCTCTCTTAATGATTCCTTTTTTCTTTTCAGATTTTGTGTTGATGGAGTGCACAAGGTAGACATTATTGAATGGAACAAGAAGAGAAAATTCCAAAGTAGTCAATTGGATTTGCTTAGACCAAAGCATAAATGCTGGGTGGGGAATTCCTCTTCCGAACATGCTTCAACGTTTGATGAAAATCCTGCATCAGAGAGCATGCAGATTTATGTTCTTGAGGGTAGAAAAGATGCAGAAAGCTCAGAAGCTGAATCTGTCATAGACAGCAACTGTTTATCTGAAGATTCCATTACTGCCATTTCTGTAAATGAAGAAGGTAAACTTGTGGCTGATTCTGCAACCACAAACCAACATGGAAGGCCTTCCACTTTTCTTGGTTGGGATGACTATAATGAAAAGGATAATCACCACACTTTAGATGATTCTGCAGCTGATAAGGGAAGCACAGATGAAGCAGACACATTTGATGACAAAGAATGTGATCCATCTTATCATTCTGCTGATTTACAGGCTCTGAAGAATCTTGAGGAAAGGATTTTAGAAGTAGAAAGCTGCAGAGATAATCTGCTCCAAGAATATGCTAAAGAGGGTACTGAAGAGTCCACAGATATGGAATTTGAAGACCCTTTTTCTAAAAGAGAAAGCCATCACAAGTATGTCCTATCATCTGGAAGATGGGATGTAAACCAAGGTATGTTTTTGAGTATAGGATCATTTTATGTTCATTGAAATTAGTTGCTAGAATATGTGTTCTGAACATCAAATGTTGAGTTGATAATTCCTAGGTTGACATGTTATGTTTTGGTTGCAGAGGCTCAATCAGGCACAAGGGCACCAACAATTGATCAAGAATTTGAGCAGTACTTTTCCATGCTTATGCTTTAGCAGATATTATTTCCAATGGAGATAGGTGTATATATAATTTTTAAATGGCTATCTATGTATTGCTTTATGAAGATTTACTGAACTTGTTATTCTACTGGCTTTGTAACATCATAAGAAGGTAGTGTGACGTTACTTTTTTCCTCTTGCCTATTTCTGATCCTCAACCATGGACTATATGTAAAAGGAGTTTATTTTGTTCTCTTGTCTGGGTTTATTTAGGGCTTAATTAGTGTTTGGGTGCTTTCTGCTAATCACCTTGTGTTAATTAGCATGTTACTTGTAAAGGCTGTCTTAAAAGTTCAAATTGCTTAACTAATGACCAGAGTTTGTACTTTTATAAAATTAAAATTTTATATAATTTAAAATCAATGTTATACAATATTTTTTGTTAAATGTCATAACATTTATTTTGATAATACAAAATAAATGATATATGAAAATTTAGACAATTTTTATTTTGTATTTTTAAAACTATTTAGCAAAGTAATAATATAAATAAATTTCTAAATTTGTATATCTTATTTATTCTATAAATAAAATAATTATAACTCAATAAATAAAATATTGATGAAATGTAAAAGTGTAAGAATTTTTTGAATTTAAGAATTCAAAGAAAGATTTCGGACTAGAGAGAGAAATACTTGTAAAATGCTTAAATTGAAAAAAAAAATAAGAATGAATTATGTATATAAATTAGACCCACTTAAATACCTAAAAGAATTTATAGATGACTTTGAAAAGAATATATATATATATATATCAAAAGGTCATTTGGTTTGGTTTAGAGTGTTAAGGCTAGAAGATAAGGGGATGTGTTTTTATTTTCTTTGATATTTTCAATATCCATTTTGTTGTAACTAAAACCCTCCTTTGTTAAACCTTTATATATTTATCTAGTTACTTATTAATTGAACTCAATATGAACTTGACAATCTAAATTGAGAATTTTGGAGGAGTGCACTAAATGCAAATCCAATCAATTCGAGACTTTGACTTTTGATATTGAGAACCAATACAATGCATCCAATAAAATAATATATTCTTTATAATTCCTTTTCATGATTTGATTTCAGATAATTTATATTTGACAAAAATATCAAATAAGAATTGTGTTTTTATTGATACTTTCTCTATATATATAAATAAGCATATCGTAAGAAATTATACAATAAATTCAAGAAGGTTAACCAATTACATATAATACTAATATATAAAATAATCATAATTTAAATATATCACAAATTTATATATTCATTTTTAAATATTTTAGAATAACATAACAACATAACAACTTAAGTTTAGATGATATAAGATAAATAATGTCAAACATATTTTAAAAGACTTGTATTAAAAATATTTTATAAATGTTAACATCTAATTATACTAAATATAGGTTATGTAAGTTTATTAAACAAATTATTGATAAATATGTTCTCGTGGTGAAAAACTATTCTTCACCTTCTCATCACCTATTGTCATAATTTACATAGATTATTGTATCTCTTTCTAAATATATGTTCTTGTATTTAATAGTATTGCAAACCACAAATTGACTTAGTCACTAATAATAAAAACGCATTCTATAAATATAATGCCCGTTAAAAAAAAATCGATAAAAAGCAATGATCTTTTTGTAAATATTTAAAGAGATATTACATCGGTTTACACAAACTCGATGTAATATATCATATTATACGCCGGTTCCATAAATAATCGACGTATAAAAAGATTGAAAAAATAAAAATTCAAAATTTAAAAATTTTGAAATAGCGATAGAGATATCATGTTAAGAGCTCCCAATCGACGTAATATGTAGCCATACTATGTCGGTTAGGAGATCCCAACCAACGTAGTATCTCTCTTGTGGCGCGCGAGTGAACTTTGGAAAAAAAATTGGGTAAAATTTGGCTAGATACAATGCAACCGACGTAATATCTCTATCAAGTTAAAATTAGGGATTTATGGTACCCTTGCGCTTCATTCTCCTTCACTAAGCCCGACCGCTTTGTCTTCTCCTTCACTTTTGCGCTAGCCATTGTGTCATTGTTTCAATCACTCCCCCAGTTTCGTTCACTCTTCAAGTTTGGTTTGGAGCACTCCTTAAGTTCACGTTTTTTGTTAGCGTTTTGAGTGCCCTTGGTTTACGTTTTCGATTCGTATTTTGGTGCCATTGGTTCGCTTTTCGATTTCACTCTCACTAGTACGTTGCATCTTGTTCTCCCCCATTTTCCTTTACTCTCACAGTCTTTGTGGTTTCATTCACTCCATTTTTGCATTAACTGGTTTTAGTAGATTTCGTTTAAGTCGATTTGCATTCACTGGTTTTGCTCTCACTGTCTACAAGAGATATGTTTTCTTATATGTGAAAAGATGTATTATTTGTATGACTGCTTTTTGTATGCTTGTATCATAGATTTTGGGTTTCAAAAATTTTAGGACGAAAAAACTTCAAACGATCATAACTTTTGATTGAGAGCTTAGAATGAGACGCTCAAAAAATAGAAGTTGCTCGAAATGACGTAATGAAGCTTTTGGGCAATCTCCAAAGGGGATCCAGACACATTTTTTTTAAATTCCATCGTTTTCTATTTTTTTTTATTCTTTAGTATTTTTTACTTTTTTTTCTATTTCACCTATCTGTACTTGTCAAAAAATTCTGGAAATTGTTGTTGTGTTTCCTTGTATGGATTAGAGATTTATCAAAATATTCTGAAAAATTCTGAAATGTTTTCTTTTTCAAAAAATAGAGATATTACGTCGGTTGTGGGCTCCCAACCGACATAATAGGGTAGATACTACGTTGGTTAAGAGCCACAATCGACGTAGTATCTCTTTCTAAGTGCTATTCAGACTGGTTTTTTACTACGGTGATTTATTTATCAATTGATATAGTATATGCACATACTATATTGGTCATAGAACCGACATAAAAAGTCCAAGACTTTCTACGTCGCCTGTATCTACGTCGGTTCTGGAATCGATGTAGAATGTCCTCCAGAATCGATGTAGAAAATGTTTTTTCTACTAGTGAGTATACCATCACTAGTACGTGACCTCAAATAATCTAATTCCAAAATGTAATGCATTTATTTGAATCATAATTATCTTCCACAATATTCATGTCCAAAAAAACATACATAAGCAATTATGTTAAGAGTATCTTGTGTCATCTTATTATGTTGGATCATCTAATGGCATGTATTTAGTTGGAGCGTCTATTGGACCGCATTTGATGGTATGAGCCTGCCTTTTGAAGTGTTAGTGTTTAATCATTGTTGTTAACAGAAAATTATTCAATTTAGTCAATTATGGTTTCTGTTATTTGGGTTACGTTATAGTTAATTTATATATAATATAACTTTACTAATGTTTTAAGTGTGTATGCGCTTATATAATTCATATTGATAGTCTAATTTGCTCTTTCAGTTTAAGCATGTGTTATTCGTGTAATTATCGTACTGCGTTCTTGTTTATGTCCATTAAGAATGAGATTATAGACATATATTTTTTCTCATCATATAATATCTTTGTAAACATTATAAATATAATATATAATTATATTTGCAATCATTTACTTTGGGACATATCTTTCAATAAAAGATTAAGCACATATGTGACCTCAACGTACTTAAATCAATAAAAAAAATTGTTCATATTTAAACCTTTAAAATCAAATAAGTTGAATTCCACTAATTGGCACATCCAAACACACCATAGCTTAGATTTTAAACCAACTTTCTCTACACACTTCTTACAAATAGTCAATCTACTTGGAGAAAACCTCACAAACTTACAAATAACCCTTATTTTGTTAATTGAGAAGTCAATTTCCTTTAACCAATCAAATTCAAAATATGAGTAGAACCATGTGTATGCATGTGCTCTTTATTGAATAAAGTTTGACCACTTCAAACACTTAGACCTATACTCAAATATGAAATGGTTACACTGATGGCACTTGCACTATCAATTGTTACACAACAAATTTTTTTAAACCACCATTCTTTTAAGCAATTCTCTAGTGTTATCTCTATGATTTTACCTTTGTGGTCAACAATCAAAGAAAATTAATATTTTTATGTAACCTAAATGCACTATCAATGAAATGACTTGTCACACACATATAATTCACATTTTGAATTCATGCCCGTATATCATTGATAAGTGAAATCATATGTTTATTTTTGGATAACAAAGATTTTAATATCATCTTTCATCATTAAATACAAGCATGCATTATCTAGGCATGTTCTCATGGGAGATAATTTTAAAATAGGATTGAATTTCTTACATAAACTATTTATGATTGTATATGTATACTAAGGCTGAAATACAATAGAAATGAAAGACACACCATTACTGTGACGATTTTAGGTTTTAGGTTTCGCTGGAGTCTATGCCAACTACATATAAGACAATTACTTTCTAAGTTCTCTCAATTTGAACCTGCACCTCATAATTTTTAAAATAACTATTTTACCCAAGTGACTTCCAAAATTACTTGTTTTGAAAACACACTTTCTCAAATTCATCAAATACATTTTGGAACATGCTTTTCAGAACAAACTATTAAAATAAGATTTCTCAAATAAAATTTTCTGGAACATGATCTCCAAAATATATATATAATACCTTTTGAAATGCAGTTTTCCATAATAAGTTATATTCTAGAAAAAGCGTTTTGAAACCAAATGTTTTTGTTCTTCTTCTTTTCTTCTTCTTCAGACAAAGCAATTCAGTCAATTTATCCAATCATACGCGTGCACGTTCAAAAGTGTGTAGTATAGGAAATAGTTGCCATCACATATGAATAAGTTTAATCCAATTATAAATAAAACATAATCTAATCTAACTAGATTATATCTGATTGACTTGACTTTGGATCATCAATTAACACAACGTCATAAATACCCCTATGGTTATATAAATTTCAAAGCTAACTAACAATTAATAAGATATAAATTTCAAACAATTAAAAAAAATAACATTATTGTTAGAGAGTTACATTCAAGTAAACAAAATCCTGTCACACATACAAAGAATCTATTAAGTCAAGATTTCAAAACAACTTTATTTATAAAGAAAACCTACTTATTATAGACAACTTTAAATAGGAATCGCGTAAGTGGAGGGTTGCCTAAGGTGTGCGAAAGGAGCAGAAGTTACGCGGAAAAAAGAAAGCGAACGCTTATTTTATATACATACATACATATATATATATATATATATATATATATATATATATATATATATATATATATATATATATATATATATATATAATATACACGTATATATTCATGAGTTTGCATATACACACTTATATATCATAAATTAAAAAAATATAAATTTAAAATTTTGGTATGTAAATGTAAGTATAAATTTAATAAAAATATAATTTAAACAATTTTAAGAGATTATTTTAATAAAATAATACTTAAATAAAAAAATTACCATTTTATTCGTAAATAAATAATGTTTTTGATTATATTAATCAAAGAAGAAATTGTTATTATTATTATTATTACATATATCAAAAGTTACTTAGGTCAAAGAAGTTATAGTCTTGAATATAAAACTACGTACACGCTATAAATGTGGACGCTTTTCTATAGCTTTTATGTATTTAAACCATCCTCAATTCATATAACTTCCACGGAATGCATTCTCCACATTATTATTATTATTATTATTATATTATTAGTATTACTATTTCGTATAAAGAGTTTGACCATTCACTTGTTATTGCTTAACTTTTCTAATAAGATGCAAATTAATTATAACGAAGTAAAATTTATATTAGTAGTCATTCTGATATTTTATTATATATAAAGTGAAACAATAAAAAATCACAAATGTATAAATATTTTAAAATGTAAATATATATTTCATAATGATATACTTGGTTGCACATAAAATATTTTCTGTTATGAGGTTTAATTATTTTTGTGAAATTAATTTTTTTTTATTTTCATGTTTGTATGAGTTTAGGTTTAAAAATTGAAAGAGTTTGATAATATTAAATTTATTTTTATCAATATTAAAATTGTAATTTTATTTCGAATTCTTTTAAATATTTTTTGTCCATTCAATATTTGAAATATATTACTTTTGGTCTCCTAAGCATTATCTAAAGTACTTTTTTTCCCTCTATAAAACCTTGTCTAAACTATTTAGAAGAAATAAGGTAGTGCATTTCAAAAATGAGTGGACAAAAACCAAAAAAATTGAAATGAACTAAAATTAATTTTAACATGACACACAAATTTTACCCTTCTTCTAAAGTAATAAGTTACACTATGATGAATTGGAGGCTTATGTAAAAATTTTGTGAAGGAAAAGAACTATCTTTACACATTAAAATATTGATGACTCGTGTATTTTAAATTAGTAATATTTTGTTAATGAAGATAGTTTTACCCGTTTTTACATTCACATTTCAAATTGATTCGATATTTTTCCTTCTTTTCTTTTGAGTTGAATTAGTTATTATATTCCTCGATGAAGACAAGGACCTATGGTTTAAGATTAAAATATTAATTTGCTAAACAACTTTGGCACGTAGGTTTTGTTCAAACTTTATTTTATTAATTGTGTTACGCACTTTAAACATGTTATGTCTTTGTATCCCTCAAACCTACTTTACTTAGAAGTTAGTTTTGTATAAAGTCCATTCACAACAAGCAATTGCGTGACAGTTCACGTGAAATGTAGAATACATAATTCACACTTCAATTTGTTTGACCAACCAAAGTTTATTGTGAACATATATTCTATATATTATAATTTATTGAGTTTTTGCTACCTTTCTTTATCTCCCAATTTTAAAGAATTTATATAACAATTTAGATTTTAGCAGGGTTTTTCTTTTCTTTTACTACAATTGTTTTACTTGAATTTTTTAATTTGATATTTTTTTTAAAACGATTTAATATAATTTTTTAGTTAAATTCATAGTTATGGTATTACTAATTCCGTTAACAAGTTAATTTTAATAAATAACATAAGTTGATTCAGGTACATCACATATTATTATTCTAATTTCGTTATCATTAATTTAATAAAATAAATTATGTTAAATTATTATTTTTAAATAAAATCAAAATAGTGAAACGAAATTAAACCTTTTAAAACTATTAAACCTAAAATTTAATAATTTCTTTAGATTAAAATTTTTCTTTTCACAAGGTTTGCTTTCTTATTTTATTCCAATTTTTATGTTCATTTTGCTAAACCCTCTCCAACAATAATAATAATAATAATTTAAGAAAGGGAAACTTGATCTAAATCTTGAGGAAATTTTGGTGAATGAGGAAGACAATTAGTTATAGATGCTTAACATAGTAAGGCCAAAAAGGAGGACTTATTTTAATGACTAATTTATTGCAATCTTACAAGGCCTCTACATCAGCTACAACAACTACTGCATCTGAAGTTGGGAAATTCCCATTGCTTTCTCTCTTATGTTCTTTTTTTTGTTCTTTTTGGTTGGTGGTGAAATTTCAATTGATTAAATGAACAATATTGAAGAAGGGACATAATTTGATGCACATAATCATAGTAATAATAATAATCATAATCATAATAATCAATCTCAAGCTGTGACAGGTGTCTCCACAGCTAGCTTTCCAGAGTATGCAACTTCTGATTTTATATCAGCTTCCCATAATTGTGGCACAGCCTCCTTAAGATTGTGAATGCTTTCCAAGGCATAATCTGCACCTTTGCATCTTTGTGATGTACCAACCTATAATGTACCAATCAATGAGTATATAGAGCCTCAAATTAGGTCATGAAGGGTTTATATACACTAAAATGTAAGCAATAATAGCTTATGGAAGCAACTCAGTTTCTACTACATGACAAAATTTCCAATGACTTACCAGCACAGTGTGAAGCCCCACACGTTTTCCAGCTAGTATGTTGCGGGTACTGTCCTCAAAGAACAACTGATATAAGAACCAAAAGAACAATGATTAGGCCAAGTAACACGAACAACATTGGATAAGTGAAAAACTACATTTTAAGTCTCCCATCTTATGTTTTTAGTTTTTTAAAGTAAAAACACATGAACTGTCCTTAATTGACTGAGGTGACAAACTGAATCTGATGTGACATTTTTCACAGTTTGTTATGTGTTACTAAGAGTAGACCAAGACCCTTTTAGAGATTAAGTTAAAAGCTTCTAAATTTAAGATAATTAACATAAAGGGTGGATTTCTTACTGTTCTTTGAGGTTTAAGGTCGGCTATCTTGAGGGCCAATTCAATGGCATTTTCTGATGGTTTGCAAATGATTGGTGTCTTTGGCAAGATTGAACAACTGGGATTGGGCTTAGCAAAATGTCCTATGATGTCAAAGATTTGAGAAGTGGCTGGACCATTACTGCTAGTGGTTGGATTGGTTGTTCTTGAACCAACAAACTCAATGTCATCTTCATCATCAGAAACAGTGCTCTTGTGGATTGGATTAAGGGTCTCAAAGCATATGATTCCTTCAAAGCAGTCTTCTAATCCAAGCCTGTTAAGTGCCTTAGCCGCGTGGACTTTGTCTGCATTTGTGAAGATCTATTCACGAAAACAAGAGAAGCAATAAATTTCACATTAGATATTATTATGTACCATCTTATGTGACCTATTTTACTGCTTCCATATTGGTCATAGAAAAACTTACAAGTTTCCTATAGGGCAGACTCAGCAACAGGTTCCTCAGAACCGGGTCTGGTTTTAGGTTCTCATAGGGTAATCTCCCATGAACAAAACTGCAAGCAGTGATCAACAAACCAATGTCACCAAATAAACACAAGAGTTTTGAAAGAAAAAAACACTTTTTTATCAGTTTGAAAGTGATGGGGCAAAAGAAAAAGGCTAAGGTACCTATGATATTCATCATAGTCAAAGTCATATCCAATTGCCTGAATAGAAAATGAAACAAAAACAATTATGGACTGTTAGTGTTTCAAGAATTTAATAATGGAAACAATTTCACAGGCAATGATAAGGAAACATACCCTTAGACCAGCCATAGTTGTTCCATAATTCTTGTAAAGGAGGTTGGACAAGTCATCAATTTTGCTAGGGTGAATGCCAAGCTTCTCAACCATGTAGTCTGCGATCAATGATACCACTCACGTGAGCACAAATTACAAAGTCATTTCTGAAAATGCTGTGACATAGTATATGGCACAGTGGCTTACCTTTAATATTCTTGAGACATGCTTCTGCAAGACCAGATTTGAGGGGATACAAAGTATCATCTAAATCTGCAGAAGAATCTCATAGTTATAACACAGCACACATGAATAAGGAAATTCAATTTGGTATTTCAAACTTGTTCTTATAGCAACACGAGGCTCACCAAAAAGAAGGCAATCATATTTTGGTCTCTGAGCCTGGTGTCTGAAGCGGTCTTCGAACTCCATTTCAAAGCCTTAAACAGAACAGAAAAAAAAAGTGTGTAAATTCCACCAAAACTTTATTTGAACCAATAAAAATTTATAGAACAATTCATTTTGATTCTCCACCCACACATATCTTCATGACTTTATGGAACCGGAAAAAGATCACTTTTTTTACTCATATTATTAGCACCAAAAGTGATTAAAGTGTCCATAAGGGGAGACAAATAAAGGGGCAATCCAAACCATTTAGGATAAGGCTTTGTGAAGTTTCTGAGTGGAAAATCCACAACCAGTGGAATGGATTGAATTAAAAAAAAAAAAAAAAAAAAAAAAAAAAAACAGTAAAACAGTGCCCCTTTAGTGCACAGAACTTAAAGAATCTTGCTTTAAATTATAAAACTTTGAAGACACGAGAAATGGACTTGTGTGAAAGGGAACAAACCCAATAATAAAACCTCGGAACAGAGTTCATGTGACAGAGCAAACCACTTCCAAAAGTGAAGAAACTTTTGAAAGCATATAATTTGCTCATTCAACAAACTTTCACGATCCACTGAAAGTACCAAGTGGATTTTCCAAGAAAAAGCATCACTTTACAGCAATGCATATTTTTTAGAATCACCATATGAACAGTTTTACATTTCGAAATAACAGATTTATGGTACTAGCTATTGTTCTTTATTCCAAAATCTGGTTCCATGCTGGTAAATTTCCAGGCAAAAACTCAAAATCATGATCATGGTACTACTCATGGCTATGTTTGAAGGATCATGAAGACAAGTCTGGTTGAAAATCAAAAGGGAATGATTCAGGCCAATGGAGCATAAAAAAAACAACCAAAATAAAATGCTTTGCATGAAAGCATAGAAAAAGCTATTAGCTTACCAAAGAGGGAACAATGAATGATGAGAAATGAAAAAGAAGAAGAGGGTATGGAGAAGCAAAGTTGGAAGACAATGCAAAGTTATTGCAGGAAGCAAGAGGGAGAAGGGGGAGAAACAAGAGAGGCAAAGGTTGGTTTATATAGAGAAGGGTTGCTTCTGTGGCAGGGTTTATGAATATAATACTGCATTATTTCTCCACAATTACGTTTAATATTCAAATTAGATGACCAATGGAACATGTACAATGAATATTATAATTTTCAGTTCTCCAAGAAAGTGACAACTAATATAATTGGTTAAGGTTTTTTCCTTCTTTTTATTTGGTGTTTTGTTTTTGACTGTATTTTAAGAACCAAAATCTGATTTTTCCTTTACCTTTACTTCTGCATTACCAATTAATAAAGTATAAAGGGAAGGTGCCAGCTGCATCTGCACAAAATAGAGGCTCATGCTAGTTGTCACCTTAGATAACAAACAACACTCTTGTTTCCAAATTTTTTGGTGAAAATTTGATTTTCCTAGCTAAATGATTTATATGCACATTTTACACATGATTTATATAGAAATTAACTAGTCAATGTCTTTAGTAATGCTTCTCCATAAAGCATATGGGTTGTATATTTTTATTAAATAATTATAAATGAATCATAGCTTTTCACATTTGACTAACCCTTATACCTTTTTATAATAGATCAATCCATGGATCTTATGCTTATGAGCTAATTTACTTCTAGAGTTGATTATTGGTTTGTCATGTTATGTTCTATCATGTTTAAACTTTTCCTGCATTAATACTCATTCACATAGCAATGTAGAAATTTAAATTTACAAATTCTCATTTTTAAAGTTTACTAAATGAGTAATTTATAGGGAGAAATTAACAAACTTATTGATCCCTTGAATAGACAGAACAAAATATCAAACCTTACTCTTCTTATTGGTGCAATAGAAAAAGTTGTGAATTTTTACATACAAATGCATATAAGGATGATGTCATTACAAAGAATCATGGTTGCGATACAGGTGTAAAGATTTTGAAAGTCTGAATAATGCTCTCCTAATTATGGTGAGACAATGAAGTTTAAAATCTTGCCTAAGTCATTACTTTGCTCTTCTTTGTTAGCTCCGTTTTTGCTTCCCACCATTATTATATATACTCCAACCTAAGCATGCAAAGTTCTAAGATTTCTTTCCTTCAAAACTTCATTAATGCAAGAATTGATATTATTTTTGTGGGGTTCACATATTTTGCTCAAAAGCCTTCAAGACCCCTAAATTTTGACCCACCTCACCTTGATGGCATGTTCATGCATCATGAATTTATAAGTGGATTTTTCGAGTGAAGAAATTTTGACAATTATAAATAATTACTAACTATATATAAGATCAATGTTTAATTTTAATATAAAGTTTTAAGATAATAAGATTTATTTGTACTTATATAAAATTTACAAGTCACATTTTCTTCTACCTAAAACTGAGTTTCCCAATCTTCCTTATTATTTTTTTACCTCTCTTGTACACTTGTTAATATAATTAAGCAATTTGAAAGAAGGGACACGTGGATTTGTTGGAAAACAATCGAGACACCTAGCCCATGGTATTGAATTGTCCCACAAATATCACCCCACCTTGTTCATGCACCATGTTTTTTTCTTTTTCATTTTCCCATTTATATATATATATATATATATATATATATATATATATATATATTTTAAATTTA
>Ga0209489_102420_pt1 | contig 38076 bp, 15 predicted proteins | sample SiratrowhiteBW_FD_187527 | JGI IMG/M metagenome (GOLD analysis project Ga0209489, IMG submission 187527) | Root nodule microbial communities of legume samples collected from California, USA - Siratro white BW (SPAdes) (version 2) | ecosystem: Host-associated > Plants > Roots > Nodule | place... | reverse complement strand
TTTTTTTTTTTTTTTGTAATTGTCATTGTATTAATTATATCTTGTTTTTCTATTTTAATTTTTTAAAAATATATATTATTTTAAAAATGTTAATAGAGTTCAGTTAACTATCTTTTAATAAATTTCACTCATTAATATTTTTCTTAAATACTTAATTTGATTTTCAGTTATGCTTCACCCCATTCCATTCTTTTTTGTAAGAATCACATTAAAAGTCAACTTTGGTAATTTTGTAAATACCAATATAAAATTAATCTTTGCATTAATTATTTAATCAAGAGTCGTTTTTTGAATTTAATATAGTTCTTAGTGATGAAAGAGATTAAAAGAATTAATACTAATATAAATATTTCAAAAAATTAAATATGACCATTAATGCTACGTTTCAACAATACATAAATTGAAGAAATTTTGACATAATTAATTATATCAATTACGTTTCAACAATAATGAATTCATTAATTAAGTCTTATAAAAAAGAGAATTCACTAACTCGTTTGATAAGAATATGTATATTTAAAAGATCAGATATTTTTATCACGTGTAATTAATCATTATATTCATATATTTAGCAGAGAAATAACGTGAGATGACAGCAGTGAATTTTATTTTCTTGGAAGTTTCCTTTGTCAACTGTTATATATTAAGTTTTAGGCCCACTGTGTTTTTAATCCCATTTTTAAATATCCGTGGACCCTCCCTAATACCCAATATTTTTTTTAATTCTTTAATCAGTAAAATATTTGAGCATTGGTTAATATTCATCATATTAAAAAAAAGACATAACTCAAAGAAAAAAAAGAGCATTTTTTTTAGTTTGTTAAATAGAAGTTTTCTTGGGGAACCATTGGAGCAAAAATTTGATGGGATAAATATGTCATTGTTTTTCCTTTCTTTCTGCTACCAAAAATTCTATATATCTTTCTTGCAATAAACCAGCAAAGTGAATAGTGAAGTGGGGATGCCATGAATATGCAATAGTGAAATGTTGGTCCCACAAAATAAATCTTGCCTTTGAACTCATCCCAACACAAACTCACCATCAATGAGAAATATTTAAGAAGCCATGCATGAAATAGACTAATAACTTTATGAGTAATTAAATTCATATTAAAGTATTTCATGTCAAATTAAAGGAGTGTGACTATTTTAATCAGTATTACATCATAGAATAATACAAAGAATTATCATGTGGTTGCGGTTGGGAAAGAAAGCATTTGAATGAAGAGAAGCACATGAAGTATTAAAGCTTAACACTGATGATCCAGTTTCTATCCCTTCAGTCTACACTTTTTGGGAAGTGTTCTGAAACCAAACATAAAGTATGATGAGTGTGTGAAGTAAGATGAGATTCACAACTTCACACATCAGTTGCAGTTGAAAAAGAGAAGAACATTTTTGACATAGGTGTTGTATATGGTAGGTTATGATTGAAGTACATTGTTGTGAGTGTGAAGAGGTAAAGAGAAGTGAATTAAGGGGATGGTGGAATCTGTCACAAACAATATGAAACAGCGCATAAGGGGCATCATTACTTTCTCTAGTTGAGGTACAAGTGTAAGGGCATGTTGTTTTGGGGCATGGACCCCAGAAACTCTGGTCCTGCTGGGGGCATGTTCTGCCTTCCTCATTATGAATCGAACATTCAAACTTGCTTATGGTAAACGTAAAGATTCTTTATATGTAACTGCATCTACAAATCACACTGTCAAGTGTGATGAAAAATATTGGAAAGAGGGTGGAAATATTGAGGTGAATTGCAGCTAATTTATTGGTGTGCATTAAGGGTATTCCTGACTGAACAACTAGACCACTCTTTTAGGTGGAGGGTTGGAGATTTCACGTTCAAACGAGATATTTCAATAATTTATAAATAGATATAAATCTCACATTACAAATTTATTTTGTAAGGTTAAGTTAGACTTAAAGTTCATTTCTTAATATATTATCAGAACTTGTTCTAATAAGATTATTGGACTTATTGGACCACTCGCTGTCAGGCTGTTATCATACCATCTTTACATATAAATTTTATGTTCGAGTTGAAAAGTTTATGTTAGATAGGTGCAAATTTCACCTTTAGACTTAAAGTTGGAAAATCACCAATCTAAAATTTAAAACTAAATGAGATATAACATATGATATGGTTGATAGATATTATGTCTTCTAATCAGATGCTATACGTGAAATCTTCAAATTTGTACGTAAGAAAGTTCATATTTTCAGTAACTGAAATGGTTAGTTTCTGAATTTTGACTAGGTACACTCAAGATCACAAAAGTAGGTATAATCCCATCAAATGAAATCTTTCTCAACATATTTAAGGGTCTCAAACATTAAACAACTACAATTGCAACTATATGAGCAGAATCAAAAAGCATGGAGCTGAATTTTGTGAAGAGGTTGGGGTTCACATATATAAGAATTCTAGCTGTTATTTAACAGGGGAAAGGAGGAGCTACAAAAAGGTGAATAGAATGCATGCTTCTTGTGAGTTTCCTGGTTTATAAAGAAGGCATGTTAACTTTTCTTTTTCTTTTCATCTACATTTTGAACTTTTCCCTAACAAAGTGGAATAACCAGATTCCTTGGAAACCATATGTTTTCTCTCAACAAATTATTACCTAGCTACAACTTGCACTGTGAATGCAAATCCATGAGTGAAAAATAAGAGCACATTATATTCCAGCTTGCCCACAAAGCTAGCTGAGAAAAGGTACATACTTGTATTCACTCTTCACTTAGAAACCTTGAAATTCCTTGAGCCTTTTATTTAGTTAGTACTAGTAGGCCACATAGCTAACTTATCCTATTCCATCTAATTAGCACTTTACTTTTGAAAAGTTCATAGCTGGTAATTGTAATAGAGACTAGAGATCCATGGTAGGGACTGATGAATCAAATCAGTGTGTTATGATTAACCAATTATAATCCATGTGTCACAGACACATATATACCTTTGTAATACAATAATCAGTAATGTGAACCCTTTTTCTAGAGAAACCTCATTGTTTCTTCTTTCCCTTTTGATGCTAAAGGTTACTTAGATTAAGATTCCAAAGGGTCATCATGAATATGATGATACATATAATTAAACTGAAGGTGAGGGTGACCATTCAAAAGGGGTAGAATGGAATCCAACTGAGAAAAATTTCTTCAACCAAACATCTTTTCCTGGCAAAGTTGAATTTGAATTTCTTTTGACACATAATAATGCACACTTGGTACCAATAGATCTTAGACTTTATCCTAAGTTGTTGATGAAACTTGAAGGAAGCTGTTACCTATCTGCGGGAATATAGGGAATTAATAAATCAATTGGGCCAGCCATAACCTTTTCCCCCACTTTTTATTTGGTTCCTTCCCAAGGGCAATTCAAACTTCAAAATCAAAACCGTTTTAAGACTTTATTTTTTCTTCCAAAAGGAATATTAATATTATGCTGTAACTGAAATTATGCAGACACACAATTTGAAACTGATGAGAATGATTAAGCAAGGGACTAGGCAAACTCTCCCTGCCCTAGGCAACATGTTCTCTCCATTATTGATCACATTCTGCAAAATCCCTGTTAACCAAGGAGTACACAAAAATTTGTATATTTCTGTTTTATGTTTTTACTTTTACAAGCCTTCATCTAACTAATTTGGGTGAAATTTATGTTTTTTTGTGATCTTAACCAGAGAAAATATTACATGTTTTAAGACCACCATACTTTTAATTAATCTTTACGTAACATATAATTAAATGTTATCAGTTTTTTTTTGTAAATAACAAATTTTGGTTATGTTTCTACCAAGATAGATTGAAATGATATGTAAGTATATATGTGATGATTGAAACTATGTAATAATTTCTCAAAAACAGGAAAAAAATCACTCTCTTGGAAGCCATTTGTTACAAGAAATTCAAATTAATTTCTTACAGATGAAAATATTCCAAGAATAAAACTTCTGAAAATTTTATATCTTTTTGATAAACAAATAATCATAAAGATAGTATAGTTATTGACTTCTTTTAAAATAGGATATTTATACTCAATTATTATATAACATTTTTTATAAGTTGACATTTAAAGGTAAGGAAGTTTCATTTTTACTTATGAATTAACACTCATATGAATATCCCTTTTAATAAACATGAAAAAGTTTTAGTTTTTATTCCACTTTTAAAAAAATGTCAAAATATTAATACCAAAAAAATGCTCTCACAATCTCATCTATGATCATCACTCCATCAATACATTAAATTTGGTTTTAGACAAACAAAAACACTGCATATCTCCACATATAATTTAAGCAATGACTTATTTAATGACCTTACTTCATTTTTGTTCATTACACTCAAAATTCCCTTTTTATTCCTATATCATGAAAACCATACAATTTTTTTTTTTTTTATAAACTAATGTTTCTCTTCCCCCGAAGTTATCACAGTTGAAGTACAAGAATATTGCATATAAACATAATTAATATATTTCAGAGGAAAATGTGTTTCATTCACAAATATTTTAGTCATTTAATGTTTATTGGAACATATCTTGAAGTAGCTGTCTTGTAAAACCATCTGAATCCTGGATATAGTACAATAATACAGTGAATAGTTCAATGTTGAGTTCAATAAGTCACGGATTATTATAATGTCTTAAATCTCATGCACTTTAGAGTACAGTTCTTTAAATATGGTATTCAATGATATAGGTGAATGTTTAACCAAAACCACCGTTTGAAAACATTAAATGTGCAATCTTTGATTAATGTTTTTGTTAAATTGGGAGAATTATTAGAAGGGTACATCATAACCTTTTAAATGTATCTGTATATATGATGCTAGTGTAATGTCTGTGTTACATAAAAGAAAAGTTGTGTGGATCACTTTCTTCAGTTACAAGTTTGTCTGAAGAATACTGCAACATGATTTGGGTGCTAGCTCTGAAATAAAGTTAAAAAAAAAAAACAAAAAAAACTTAATAACTCTTTTTATTTTTTTTAACTTAGTCTTACCATTTTAAATGTCATTAATTTAATTTAATTTTGTTTAAAATGAGTTAAAAAAAGTCTTTAAAGTGATACAGCATATGTAATTGTAATAATATCGTTATTTCAAATTTGTTAAAAAACATCATAATAGTAAAAAAAACTATTAAACAAAAAATGAATTTATTGCAAACTAATAAAAAGAATGAGAGCATTCTTCCAAATTAAATTTAACTCGTGTTGGTTTGGTTATGTGATTCCTTTATTTAGAATAATAGACAATTGACTTTATTCTTATTCTAATTATGTTATAGCAATTGGTTTTGTTGATAATGACAAGAAACCAACCAGCAATTGAATTCAATGACTATTTTTGGCCTTTTCATTTCTTTCTTTTGTTGAAATATGTTAAGGAACTTGTAAAAGAAAGAAAATTGATCTATTGTATAATCATGTTCAAGCACAAAGTCAATGGACCAGGATTGACTAAAATTTTCCCATTCTTTTTCTATTTTGAGTTTAGATCTTCCTAGCCTAGATCCATTGCGTTGTACTGAATTTTTAATGTATAGATAAAAATAATCATATTTTTTTAAATATAATATATATGATATATATTTTGGGTTATATAATATAGCCTTATTAGTTTTAATAAAATATATTTTAGATTTAATTATATATTTTAGTATTAATGATTATCGTTTTACAATTAGGCTTATCTATATATTTTTTCACATACTACCATCATTTTTTTTTAATTTTCGTAAATTTGATTGATCTCTTAATTTAATAACAAATGGTGATACTGTCATGATTTTTTTTTTTTTTAAATGAGGTCAGAACTATGTTGTTCTACAAAAATTAGTAAACGAAATGACATTGTTTTCACTTTTTAAAAAAACAAAATTACATTTTGTTATTCTACTAGAAAACTAATGAAGTAGTAAAAATTGTCGAGATTAAAATTTTAAGTATAAAATGTGAGGGGAAAAAGTAATAAAGCATCAATATTTTATTATTCTCTCATTGCCTTTATTGTGAAGGTAATTTAAAAAAAAAATGTTAAATATTATTTATTTTATTTTTCATCCGTTATTGATATTTTAAGTCTATATAAGTAAATGTTATTTACAAGATTTTACTATTCATCCCCTATATATTAACTTGATTATGAATGATTGAGAATTAAAGTTAGTTGCTAACCTTGATTAACTGAATAAACTTAATCATAAACACAATGTATGAGTTTAACGGTTTAAAATTCGATAATTTTTTCAATTAATTGTCTGTTTACAATTTTTTTTTCTCTTATAAGCATGTGCAATAAGTCCGACGTCAATATCCACCAGAGATGAGTAAAAAACTGCAATAAGGTACCTAAAGTAATCAATGAATCTTTGTTGCAAAGACAATTAAGAATAAAATAATCTTCTTTGGCATGGGATTTTGTGTTGCTTTTGGGAAGTTTGGTTAAGGTTCATTTTCTCATTAACACAATCTTTAATAAGCTTGATTGATGAAAGTGACACTTAAAATTCTGCATACCCTTTTTTTTCTAAAAGCTTCTTTGAAGATAAAAGATAATCTTAATATCAAATCTGACAGTGTCGGCAAAATCAACAACTAGTTCCGTGTGATGGGACGGATCAAATGATATACTCAATCATTGAATAAGTTTAAACATGAATCACATCATAGAGTTTTGAATTTGAGAAATTATAGATCTCTTTCAGTTAAAGTTGAACAAGCAATCCATTGAAGAATTTTGGTGAATAAAAATAGTTGCATCTGGGAAGTTTGTGGAATCATGTCAAGATTCTTGGTCTATGGCAGCTTAAAGGTGAAAATTTTCCTTTGTTTCATTTAGGTGACAAATTCAATGATGGTCTAAAATTCACCATCTAATTGCAGAATTATACAAATTTTGCTATGAAATATTGTCCAAATTTATGCAACTAGACAAATAGTAAATTAATACTCAACTACAATATTTAAAACGACACCCAATTGCCACTGTTTGTGTTTGTGACACTATTCACCTTGTTATTAGGACAATGAGTAATATTTAAATATCGCCTACCGTTATTATTCTCCCCCGTTTAAAACATGCATGCCATTTTAGATGGTTTTATTTAATAATTTTAAATATACCTGTTCATTTTATCGTTGTTTTTAAGTAATATGTTTATTATTTTACCAGTGAAATAAAAAATGGTCATATATGTTGTTTATGCATGGACTGGAAAAGTGTCTTTTTTATCCTGTTATGTTCTTTTAGAAATTTTACGGGTTGGGTCTTCTCTCATATCTCAGTCGATTTCTCTATGATGTCGGTCTAAATGAAAGGTATTTATAGAAAGTTATTTACCATTCAAGTAATTATTTAGTATTTAAAGTATTAAATATTAGATAAAAATATACCTTTCATCAAATAGTATCTGGCTACTTATAAAGATGAAAATAGTGTTTTTCGGATAGACTTTTGGATTGTGATGACTTTTTAATTAATTCTCACACTATAGATTAATTAATGTTAATCATATTTATTTTATTTGTTATCTTAAGTTTTTAACAAGTACTTGATATAGTGCTTCTCTTTTCTCCGTTTATATATGATCTCGACCATGTACAATACACTAGTTTTTAGATTTGATAGGTTTAGTCTAGTCTACACTTGGTGCTGCGATTGTTTATTGGATGATTAAGTGATGTTGGCTCTTTTTCTTGGTGTTATTCAAATCATGTCTTCCAATATAATATGTCGATCGAACTTCCCTAATCAACTAATGTTTTCATTACTAAAAAGTTTTCAATTTTATCAGTTATAACCATGGATCATCTTATGCCGAATCAATGGACTTAAAGTTAGCATTAGTAAAAATGATAAGACATCCTTAGCCGGATGCGATTACGTTTATGGACTGTACAACTCATATATGTCGTTTTCTAATCGAGGTCAGTCCTTCTCTAGCAAAACCTCGAACTATTGTGTTAATGACTCCTCTAAGAGGAGCCTTTCCAGTGTATCCATCTCGATCTGTACGAGTTCATTGGGCCTGTCTCAGCTTGTCATTATCATCTCGACGAAAGTTCTACTTGAGCATTTCGTTTTTCAAAGTCTAGGCGGTATCTTTCTTCTCTCCACCTGGATGAACTAGGGCGATGATGTTGATGTACAAATCTTCGGAGCTCCCATGCTTGAATCAATTCTTCAATTTTGTCTTTTAATGCCAAACTCTCCAGGGTAGTGTGACCAAAGTTGCAATAATACCTGCAGTGCTTCCTGGAGTCAATGTTTCGTGGCATTGACACCTTTTGAGGGGTTGGAATAAGGTCAATATTCATAGCTTCTTCCAGAATTCAACTCTGATCAACAATCAATGGGGTGCGATGAGGGAATATCGACAACCGATTTCTCTTGGTTTACCAAATGTTTGCAGTCTGCCCATTTTCTCCTTTTCCTTAGTCTTTTCAAGTCCACTCTCGATTCAGACTTGACTTTGGAACTCACAGAGTTTTTCGAGTTACATAAACCTTGTTGCTCTTGTTTTCAACTCATCCAAGTTGACAACCAACTTCTTGCTTAAGATATCTCAGTGTTGTCACCATATGATGAAGGGCCATTTCGGGGTTGAAGTTTTGGATCTTCAGTGATAACTTTCCAAACCTCTCCATGAAGAGCCTTAACAGCTCTGCTTTCTATTGTCAAATGTTAACAAGTGCAAGTGAGGTTACATGGTATGGTTGGCTTGTTGTAAATTGAGTTTCCAAAGTTTCAAAGAAGTCAATAGAGAAGGGTAGGAGCATGGTGAATTAGCTCAATGTTGCCCCATTCAATGATGTGAAAACATGGCGAAATATCGCAGCATTCAAAGTGTACAAACTCATTTAGATTACGCACACGTCCACATGTTCATCGAGATCAGTCGCTCCATCATATTGGTCTATATTTAATCCATTCCAGTTTGTAGGGAGTTCAACATTCATTATTCTATCAACAAAATGGTGTCAGCAAGTACTGCCCAATGAGAGGAAAGTGTTTGTCGAGGTATGGAGTTGTGACTCAACCTCCACACTATGAGTTTATGTCACTAGAGGTGTTCAAGGTCACAGCGATGTGGTAATATTTTGTCATAGGTCCTCAATATTCGTCTTCTAGAGGCTAGGAGTGGTGATCCTTTTCCAACCTTCTTTTTGTATCCTCATTCTCTTGCCTATGGACATGAATCTCTTCAACATTCCTTTGTTTTATCTCGATATCTTCCTGAAGAGCCAGAAGTACGATCATGTGTTTGATGTCGGTTACTCATATTTACTGGTCTCTGGTCTTGAGTCATGTTTCTTGTAGATACCATTGAACTCTTGGTGTTAATCCTTCTCGGCCCTACGACATGCGCTAATTGTTCTTGTATGGACCGAGAATGTGTCTTCTACTCTATCCTGTCTTCTAGAAAATTCTACATGTTAGTCTCCTCTCAGGTCTCAATCGAAATGGGAGATACCTACAAAAGGTTATTTGATGCACAAGTAAGTATGCGATATTTAGAATATTAAATGTCAGAAACATATCTTTCATCAGATGATGTCACACTATTTATAAAGGCGACCGAGAGCACTATTCATGATCCTGAATGGTACTTCGGCTCCATCTCGACCTATAAATGATCTCGATCAACTACATCTTGACCATGTACAATACATATGTTTTTTATATTATTCTCTAACATTTCCTTCACAATGTACAAAATAAAGTTATTTGAAATCATTCAAGAAGAAATGGAATATTCGAATATAACTCACGATTTCTTGTTATCTGAAGAGAGGAGAGTAAAAAATACTAGACAGCACAAGTTTGTTCCATAACATATTCAATGCCTCGTTAATTTCGTATTTCTTAAGAGTCATAGCATTTTTTTGTTTTATCTTTTGAATTCTCTCTACAATAACTTCGAGTGACATTATTTGCTCATAGCCAGCACAGTTCTTTGATTTGTTTTCTACACAGAAAAATAGTAGTCAGCAATCACCAAATAGTCTATATTCTGAATTTCTATTTGAAAAGAAAAATACAGCACAGTTAACAAAGTAATCTTGGATTATTGGTATTATGAACTGCACATATCACATGAAGCAATATCTATATCTTGAAGTGAAATACATTACGAGGAAGGCAGGCAAAACCATGCTGTCTCATCCCTAGGTTACCCTCCTTGTACTAAGATCTTATAAGATTTCATTTTTACTGTCATCATGCCTTGAAATTTCAACTATCTTGACCATGTTGAACCTCTGAAACTCTACAAGTGAAAGCTGGGTGTTATTTCAATTCCATTTTAGAATCACAAGTTTACACTTAAAACTCTTCACCATCTTCTGTTGATCTTGTGATAGGTATGGACCATCTCCCCAAATGAGCAGTATAATTTATGCACCTGATGACACCTTTTCCCTTTGCTCCATCAGGGAAGTCAAGAACACTGATGCTCCCTGCATCAAGATGAAATGATCCCAACCATTCTTTACTCAAATTAAGGCACTGCCCCATTAGTGCTATGTGGATTGCAGGATGACCAACTGCCACTATAACTTCTTCTGGCTTAGATTCATCAGATATTTCATCCGACAAAGATCGCCAGGCTTTTCCAGATTGGTTCCATAATGTTGTTCTAAATCCATCATCAACTCTATTTAACCAACCAGGTTGAAATGGCGGAAAATTGGATATATCCTGCAATAAATAAATGAAAATTAGACAGAACATACTGACAATGCACACATCAACTGTTAACCAATCCTTGTGATTTAAGAAGACTAGAAAAGTGGATATTAAAATTACAAGCAGCTATTAGTACCAAACACTTGGCAAAACCTTTTTCTAGTTGAATTTCTTGGTACATTGAGATGGTCACAATTTCCTTCCACTTTTCAATATTGTCAAGTGATTATTATCAAGCTTTTCTTTTCTATATCTTCAATTTGTATTTACCAAATCTTTGTGACCATGTAAGGGACTCAACAGTAAAGGAAAGAATGACCGAATGACCAAGTAGCAAAGAGGAAGAAGCAAAGTGGGTTGAAGGCAATGAAAGAGAAAAGATACCCAATCGTAGATGGCATGACTACTTTATTTAAGATAGTGGAGGTGGGGAAAAAGGAGTAGTATGTGTGTGACCTTTTCTCTTGTCTCTTAGAGTTCTCTCTCTATCTCTCTTGTAAAGATCGTTCCTTTGTAAAGATCATCCCAGTACAGAAAATACTACATTAACTAAAGGATCCATCTCAAAGAAAGAAAAATGTCAACAAATGATTGATCCACGTTTCCACATTCAAATATTACTTGCCATTTCAGATTGTTTGAAGATAGTTTCAACATCAAAGTTCCCCATCTGCTTCATCTCAACATATCTAGGCACACAGTCAGCACCCAAGCAGTCTGCAGCTTCTTGTACCTAAATTCAAATCTAACAATTTAGTTAGAGGAGAACAAGTATGAAAAGAGATAGAAACCAAAACTCTCCAGTTCAGGCATAAAATTTAACAGGGGTGTGTGTGTATAAAACCAGTGTCTATGTAGAAGTAGATGCAAGTACTTGCAATTAATAGATTAAACTAGGAAATAAGAATTTGGCATGATGGAACTAACTACAAAGTACCAAAAGTGAGCCTACCTGGGAGATTGCCCTGGCTGTCTCAACACAGGCTTTGTTAGGACTGCTAATTATGGAACTCACTTTCAGATCAAGTATTAGCTCTGCAGATTTCTGGGACTGTTATACATGCAAAAGGTCAGATGAAATAACTTTTCCCCACCTATTTCTGATAGTTGGATGTAATACCTGTATGACACCAAGCATGTTCAATGGTTGATCACCACCAAAAGGAAAACTATCCTGTTAACACAAGGTAGTTTGTTTAGAACCTGTATGTGAAGAAATGCATTTCGAATCATAAACCAGATCAATCAATATCCCAAAAGCTTAAGTTATTTGGCGAAAGCACAACTCTAAACCACATGGCTCAGTATCATATCATGAACACCTGAAAGATGAACTAACTATTCCTAAACCTAAGTTTTTTGGGAGAAAGCATACAAATGGTTTTATATCTCACAGTTTTCATTTCGATGCAAAAATTAGAGCAATAAGCATTTTGATAAAATCTGGAAAATAAATAGAAATGTCACTTCCATAAATTTACACTTTTATTTCTTTGAAAACCTTCCATCGTACTTCCTATTCTAGTTTTCTAAACAACATTTCGCAACTTGCATTGGATATTAGAATGAGTCATAAGAACACTCGGTAAATTACTTAATATTTCAACTGACATTGCTTGGGTTCATACATAGGAATACACTCGCTGCCTAATATTAGAAAATAAATAGTTCAAAAGGATAGAGTATCCGCAACAGCATATCAGTTATAACTTCACAAAAATAAGTTAAAAAAGACTCAATTTTTAGAAATTTATCAAATACATTTTAGCCATTGCTTCATACCTCTGTATTTCCTTGTGTTGATCCATTACAAACAAGTATGATCCGCTTACTTGTCTCTCGACCTCCAGATTTCCCACCAGCAATAGGTGAACCAGGGGTCTGCATTAAAGTTCAACTCTGTTTGTAGAACAGTTTTTTGTAATAAAAAAACAATTTTTTGTTAAGAAAGAGGGAATAACACAGTCTTCATTCACTTCAACTTTGAAGTTATGGCCAGGGAATAACGAAGCCAATTACACATTTAGCCTCAGCTAGTCCACTTTGTGGCATATATACCTGATTTAAGCGGTTAAGGCAAATTTGCGGAGATCCACCCTCAGATCTTGGGATGAAATCCAGCACACTAACACCACAATTGCTCTGAAGTAATGTTCTGAAATACTCGGCCCCCAGACCTGATTGTTAGGAATGGAAGAAAAACTGAGCATATTATTCAAATTGACAAAATTTGATCTTTTCTTTTCATCATCAAAATTTCCTCAGAGGGAGAAACCGGTACCAATTGCTGTGGCAACAAGAGCCTGATTAACAGCATTGTGAGCAACCACAAGAACAGACCTGCTATCATGAGCTAAGATTTTAGTCCAGCAGCTTCTAGCACGTTCCCACAGCTCTCTAACTGGATAATGACCATCAATCATGAAATTCGCAGCATCTACCTGCCATTCACGATAAGCAGAACCAAATTTTGCTTTCCCCTCATGCTTCAGCAGACCCTAGAGCAACACAAGATCAGCCACACCAAGTCACAAGCTATACCTCAGTACAATACAAAAACCATTTTAGTACTTAAAAATTTGCTACCTCAGATTACTTTTATTAATTGATCTCTCAAGGTTCAAGGCCTTTAAATACTTTCATCCTTCCATCCTTAAAGATTAATTTTACCAATTTCATCCCTCCAAGTTTAAATTCTCAATATTTTAATCTTCCAGCCAAAATAACAAAGGTAAGACGTGGAGTAGAAAGTTAACGGCTTGTTTTCGTTTTCCGGAAGTTACTTTGAATCTTGACTAATCTAACTAGAGCATGGTGAAGCCACTTAAGGACACAAAGCTTTCCTAATGCTTATTTTTCCCATCATAAGATTCTAACCCAAAATTTTTCTTAAGGAAAACCAAGTTCTTTGTAACTCAAACCAACAAATATTGGTCAAGAGTTTGTTTTATTAGCGAATCTCATTTTCTATTTTCATTAATAATTACAAAACTGTTCCCTTATTTTTGTGTTCTTGTTTTCAAATATCATGCATGAATAATAGGGTCAATAAAGGTCTATTTGGTTCGACAAAAAGTGTTCTATTTCTACATTCAATGAATAATATGAAAAGGAGAAGGAAAGCATAGCATACTTGAAAGGAGTACAAATCGATTTCCCGCAAATCAAAGTCGGGAATGATGGGTTCCTGGCGAGACCCCCAGATGATTTCAGCGGTTTTCTTGGATCGAGCCAAAGGACTACACATTATTAGAACAATAAAGAGCACAAAGAAGAAAATCCAAAGTCACGAAGAGCCACAATAACTAGCAATTGCATTAAGCAACGGAAGATAATGAGGAAGAAGAAGAAACCTGGCAAAGCAGGCATCAAACTGGTCGTCGATGAGCATTTGGCGTGAGGTCTCAGCCTGAGACTCCCCCTTCTTCGTGAGAACAGAAAAATTAGAGCTTCCTTGGATTCTCCCCTCCGCGTTCCACGTGCTTTGGCCGTGCCTCACCAGAACCACCCTCTTCGCCGCCCTGATCGGCGGAAATGCCAGCGAAGACTGCAGCTCCGAATCCAATTCAGCTTTCTCCTTCTTCTCCTGCACGCTACTGAGGGAGCATCTAATGACCACGTTTCTGCTACGGTGCGATGTAGGAGTGGGGTGAACATGATGAATAAGCGCAGAAGAAGAACCGCATGGTCTTACAACCAAAAACATCGTACTGTGCTCGCTGCCACTGTTTGGAACTTGGGACTCTGTTTTTTTAATTTTTTATGTTATATAATATTATGGTTGGTTGCCGTTGTTTCCATATCGCTCTGCGTGGAGGGAGATGCCTACGGAAAGACACGTGGTCCAAGAACCAAACCTCTATCTTAAAAATCTTATTATATATAATGCAAGTCAAAAAAACGAAAGATGATGGTAAAATTAATAGAATCAATTTTGTTAACCCATGTCCAACTCGATTACGTACATGAATTTTTTGGTTCAGCTCATGAACAGAAATTTCAAGAACCAAAGGCTAAAATAAGATACGCTATTTTTACACCCCCAAAGTTCATTCCGGAATGCCAATTCCATAAGTCGTTTTTACATCTCCAAGGATAGAACTGGTATTTTAAAAATATGGTGGGGCGCAGGAAGTAAACGAGGGGTACAGAAATCAATTGCCTCAAAATAAGATAGTAAAATCTATCTAAAGGTCCAAATTAAACTTCTTAAGCTGAATTAAAACCTATAACGTCTAGGGTTGATATTTGGAGTGCAAGACACCTCCACACATCAAAGAAACATTAAAATGTATATGAAAAATAAATATGAAGAGTGTCACTTATCACATGTGATGTTCTCATCAATTCTTTTAAATCTAAAACTTCTTTTTTAATTAAAATTTTCTAAACTTGTCTTCATTTTAGACACATCCTAATACTATAAATAAGTGTCTTAGACTCTTGTAATAAAATCATCATAAAATAAGTAAAGAAACTATGTTAAAATTTAGCCTCACTCATGCTTATCATCACTTTAGATTAATTTCTCTTTTGAGATTAACCTAAACACTTATAAGAGTTGATCTCACCTCTGACAAAACTCATTTTCCACATAGATCATTTCACTAATTCTATAAGTTTTTTAGTGTATTCATAAGCTTCTACAACCTCCTCTACACTCCATCATCTTTTACACACATGCACATGATGTATAAAATCACTAAATGTATCCCACACAAGGGTATCAATGGTAGACGGCACGAGGCTATACACTATAACGGCTATTTAACAACATTGTTCTCATGTCTGACACATTTAGTTCATAAACAAGTCCATTGAACTAATTAGCAAGTCATATCTTAATCTGATTTCAAGTTAGTTGAATTCATTTCCAAACCTAAGCACATAGATAACCTTACCATTGCATCATTACTTTACTATGTCTCTTCCTTTCTTGAAAGGACAAATAAGTGTTTATTATTAGTTTCGTTAGTGTTTTATCTTTTATTATTCATTCATTTATTTTTTTAATTCCTTTTAATTCTTATATGAGATACAAAAGCTGTAAATTCAACAGAAATAATCACAAAATGGAAGTGATGATGATGAGCTTGAGTTGAATTATTAGGAAGAAAACCCCTATGGCGGATAGTGTCTTGTTTATAGATACCCAAGTTTCCCAATTTGCGGTTATAATACTCAGACTCAATCGATGACTGTGTTGAATATTCTCAGAGACTATCATGGCTTTTTGGTATAATATTCTTCTTTCAATGCCACCCACAATCATCACACTATTTGTCTTCTTCATGTTCTGCTTTTCTCAAACACAACACACCATGAATCAATCCATTTCTTGATAACAGATAATACACACAAAAGAGAAGAAGTATTAATAAATTATTTATATTTTAATATATTTTAAAAATATGTATTTGATTGATTTTTTGCACATGTAAATAAAATATCAAATAGTTTTTTATTGATATAAAATTTTATATATTTTTAATTTTTATCTTGGGCATTTGAATGTTCAAGTTTCTGTAGGTTTCACTTTCTATTTAAGATCGCTATGAACCATTGAAGTCGTATTAATGATCCTTCAAAGGTATCAAAATCTCTTCCCGATAAATTTTCCTCCACAATATAGTTATATATATTTAAAATTGTGTAAAAGTTTATCCTAAATTATAATTATTTAGTGAAGAGCATGAAAGATTGTTTAATGATGTGTGTGGTAAGTGTTAAGTAAGTTGTCTCTTCATTTTTATGATTAGACTCCTGCTCTGTATCGTAATGTGAAGGGTGAAGCTTTCAAGTTGGGTAAACTCGCATAGCTTCATGGGTCAGGCTTAGAAAGTTCAGCGTAAGAAAAAATTTATCGGGTCAAAATACCACAAAGATTCAATTAGTTAGAGCTAAATTAAGTACATTTTTTTAAAGTAAAAAAAATCTTATTTAGAAATAAAAATTGAAAAACAATTATTTACTTCAAAAATATTTATATATATGAAAAATATTTATTAATCGAGATCTAAATCCAAGACAATATAGAGAGAGTTTGATTAGATATTGGTCAAGTTAGATACAGAGGAGACCATGTCAAATTAGTTAAAATTGGCTTAGATTGGCTTAGATTATGTAAAGTTATGTCAGGTTGAAGTCAAATCGGTTTTAGGTTAATCTCAAATAAATCTAGTTAAAGTTGAGTTTAGTTTGCTGAAGTTAAGTTAACATGAAATCAACTTATATTAAGTCAAGTCAAATCAAGTCTATATTAGGTCGAGTTAGATCAAGTTCAAATTAGGTTAAATCAGATCAGATTAATATAGGTAGGATCTAATTGAGCTTAGGTCAAGACTGTATAAAGTTGGTTAAGTTAAGCCTAAGTTAGGTTAGGTTGAGTTAGAACTACATCATGTTCAATATAGTTAAGCTATGTCAAGTTGAAATGACACAGACTTGGGCGAAATTGAACTCATGCCAAATAATGTGAGTTAAGCCCATGTCAAGTTGGACTAGATAGCCCAATCAAGCTAAGTCAAATTAAACCAAGGTCGGGCCAAGTTAGCCTAACTTAGGTTAGCCTAAGTCAAGTCACACTCATCAAATTAAGAGTCGAGCTTAAACCAAGTTGGGCTTAATTGCAGAAGGTTAAGCCAGATTGGACCTAAATCATAAAAGGTTGTCAAGTTTGATTCAAGTCAAATTTGATGAAATTAGGTCAATTAGGTTAGATTGGACTAGGTCTAAATCAGTATAGATTAGGCACAAATCCGTTTCAATTTTGTTGAGTTAATGTCAATATGAAAATGGATTAACTTAAGTTCAAGTTACTTTGAGTCAATCCCAAACATGTTTATATTAATAGAGTTAAACCTAGTTCAATTAAAATGAATAAAATTAGAAAAATATATATATTTACGCATGTTTAGAAACTCTAAATATATATTTATAAAATAATTAATATAATTTTTTTATAAAAAGACTAAAATCATGAATAAAATTATAAATATTTTAACTTTACTTATAGAGATAAAACATTACGAAGAGAATTCACAATGTAGATAAAATTATTTAAGTACATGTCATAAAATCATTGACATGGTTTAAACATTCAAGTCATATATATATATATATAAATAACACTGTTTCTATAAAAAGTAATAAAAGAGTATTATTCTCCTTTTAAAATAATGATAATACTTTTTCAACCATTTACAAGATCATAAGAAGAATGAAGTGACTTTGTTTTAAATAATTAGACATGATAAGATACAATAAAAAATTGGTGTAGATTATAAGAATCACACTTAAATTGGTCTATAAATCTTGTTAACCACCAAAAACAACTTTATTAATGGATGATTTATAGATATTTTTAAATCTTAAGATATGTCCAAATCTTGCGAGGTTCCAAAATTCAACTTATTCTTGGCAACTTTTATTAGTGATTCTAGTGGTTTATGTAAACCAGTGGAGTGCATTTTTATTAGAAATTTAGATGTAACCATAGATATTTAAATAGATTGAGTAAGCAGTAGATTAATACATTGTAAGATATGGTGCTGTAGATATTTTAAAAATCTTACAATTTTTTTATATGATTATATTAGTTTTGTTGTTGTGGTGTCTATATCATCAAATGACTAGTAGGTGTTTGGATAATGCACATAAGACCCACCAATCCCTCACCTCCAAAAGAAGATTGTTCACAGCTAGCATTTTATATTTTAAATTTTCTTGTTTTTTCTACTTTTCTCAATAATTATTATACCTATTGATAACTTGTGAAGTGTACCCCACCATCACTATGTCTTCATCTTTCTACCTGTGTAGGTGTAGTTTCTCACTTCTTCAAACCAACACAGATTTGTTAATTTATTTTTTTCTCTCTATATTATGATTTTTTTTTCATATTTTAATTTCATATATGTTCTCATTAGTTAATCTCTCTTTTTTTCATAAATTATGGCTGTAACAAATTCTTTATTTTATAGTGGGGTATTTAATTTCCATTTTAAATGTTTGTTTATGGATTTGAATGAAGATTTAGATACAATTTGATGAGTGATGGTGACTTATAATGCAATCGGAAAATGGACTCTAATTTGTTTTTTCCTCTAATTCATTCCTAAACACTAGTTTAAATATTTAGAAATATATCAATATCAATTAATAACGCAAAATCTTTGTCACACTACATAAGGCTAATGATATTGACGGATGCAAATACCTTTATTATATGGAAAAAATATTTTTTTATTAAAATTTATATTTTATCTTAAAATTTAAATATACCATGATATTTAATTTAAAGTGTTTTATATTTTTCTTTCATGGATGTATTTTATAATTTTTATTTTTATGAAAATTTTATAATTTTTTGTTTATCACGGGAAACAAAAACTGGGTTATTCGGTTTCAGAACACGACATAGTCCAATGGAAATGATTTGGCCTAGCATTATGGTGGAAAAAAAATCTGAAAATTTAATATTTGGTAATATAATTTGTAATTCATGTCAAACACATATTTTTTTTTTTAAATATATACTCGAGGATAATGAATTGTAAGAGTATGGGTGTTAAATTATTTATTTATTAACATGTATGAGTATTCTGATGTGTTGCCCTATATACAAACTTTAGTAGTTATTTTTATTTGAGTATCTTTTTAAGAATTAATTTATTCAAATAAAGTTATTGTTTAAAGAAATATTAATAATTAAAACATTATTTCAAACTATATTTCAGGGATTAAAATCAAAATATGTTCATTTTACATAATCAACAATATCAGTTTGTAAGAGATGATTTTTTTTTATTGAAATCAAAATAAAAAAAATATTAATATATTTTAGATAATAACAAACATTTCAAATATGAAATTCGAAATATCTACATAAAATTTCCAAAGACATCAACTAACTATTATATTCAATGGTTAAAAATGATTAAATTATGTTTAGTGGATAAAAGTATCTTAATTATATTTATATATATCATACGTTCTTTTTACTATTTCTTAATGCATTACCACATAAAATAATTTAACAAGAATAATATACTATTTGTTTCAATAATTTTTTATTGTAACCCAACAAAATTAGATTAGCACTTACTTTTAGTAAAAGAAAAAAAGAATTATCTATCATATGAAATTTCTAACCATTCATTGTTAAGAATAATCTAATCAAAGAATTATTTTATAAAGTTGAGATGTTTTGTTTAGATATTTTTATGAGAAAAAAAAGTTAAAGAAAATGTTTCTCATCAAATAATTGAAATATTGAATATATAAAAAAAATTGAAATTATGTTCTTAAGAATGTTTTCTTTAAAGGTGTAACTATATTCATCTTGGATAAAAAGTTGTATTATAATTGTAAAAATTTAAATAAGTAAGTTGAAAAAGATTAGAAAAAAATAATAAAATAATCTGACAAGTTACAAATAAGAAGACAAAATTCATCTGACAAATTAAAGATGAGAAAATAAAAATAACAACAATGTTATTCACTCGAGGACAAGATTAAACAAGAAGTATCAAAAAACAATAATAATAATAATAATAATAATAAAAGTTAAATATTTAATAGAACAAATTTTAAATAAAAATTCAATTAAAAATATTTAAATTTAGAAAATATTTAAAACTTAATTAAAGTATAACTATATCTAAAATGGGTAGTTAATTAGAACTTGAAGAAATGTAGTATTTTTTCACCAGAAAAAAATGTGGAAAGTTTGAGATTTATGAATTTATTGTAAAACATGAAATCATCGTGAGATATGTGAATTTTATTTTTTTTTTTTCTTTGCACAAGATGACATTCATGAATGAGATGGAGAGAGAAGTGACACTTTCTGCATATATCTCTCGTGAAACTTTAATCTTTACACCAAACTCCCAATTGCATTTGAACTATATATAAGGATATGCCAATGATGATTCTGTGAATGCACCAATTGCGCGTTTGATGGTGCATGTTCATATGAACATAAAAAACGGAGTCATGCTTTTCTCTGCACCAAAAGCTTAGATCTTTTCAACAGCTATAATACATTATGATAAATGCTGGTTATGAACAAAAACCTATGCCATGCATCCTTTACGTAGTGTAAACATGAAAAAAGAAAATATAAATAAAAATAATAATAAATAAGAACAAGCTCATTCTTCTAAATATTTTGAAACCATACCATGTATAAAAATTACAAATAATTATTTTGGATTTTTTTTATAATATCAATAAGTAACATGACAAAAAGATATGTGCTTGATAAGTAAAAGTTTTGTTAGAGTAGTTAAGGTATTGTCTGGATCATTCTATCAAGTGCTTCATCTAATATATTCATTCAAGTGAAAACAAATACGTTTAAGCGAATACATTGTTTTGGTCATTTTATCAAATGTTTCTTACTTGAGCGAAAACATATATATTTAAGCAAATGTATCATCTAGGTCACACTCTATTGAGTGGTTAATCTAATATCCTTGTTCAAGTGAAAGAAGATGTGACACAAGCAGAAGTATCATATAAGTTACTTTACTGATTGTATCATTTGATACTTGTTCAACGAAACTATTTTTTCTCAAGTACAAGTATTATTTGGTGTCTTTATTTAATTTGTTTTTCGTAATTTATTTGTGTGTGTATTTTTACTCAAGCAAAAACATATATACTTAAACAAATCATATAGGTCACTTTATTGAGTGTTTCATCTAATATTCTCACTCAAATGAAAGTAGATGTGACAAGCGGAAGTATCATATGAGTTACTCCATTGATTGTATCATTTAAGTGGAAGTATCATTTGGTGTCTTTATTCAAATTATTTTTTACAATTTGTTTGTGTGTGTGAATAAGGTGTCAATAGATACTCTTTAATAAATATGTAGATCTATTTTATTTGTATGTATTTATGTATGAATGAACGGGTTTGATCAAAAGATGATGAATTGAACTAATTTTATTTAAGATTTTGTCTTTTTTTATATATTTATACTTATGTAATGGCCTATTATAATTGATTATATAAGCAAACCCAAAACATCGTCTAAACAAAATTAATTATCAATTTCATGATTATGTTTTAAGAAACTATATATATTAAAGTTGATTTTTGAATTATTCAACGTTTGATACATATTGTTATAGAACAATGTTAGTAAATAATATAATTTTTTTTTGTGTTAGATAAATTGGTTCAAATAACTTACGTGAGTGATCATGAAACACCAGGAGTAAAATTTGGTGAATGTTAGTATATAATATGTTTTTTTGGTGTTAGATAAATTGGTTGAAATAATTTATGTGAGTTATCAATTTACTATATAATTAGTATTTTAAAAGCATCTACGAGGGATAAAAAGTAATCTGATAAAAGAATGCAGTCACAGTCTGATTGACAATAGACAAACTACCAGAAAAAAAAGAGAGGCTATAAAACAAGATAAAAAAGAACAAAACCAAAGATGAAGAAGATGGGGTGGGCGAATGGCCTTAATGCACTTATATTAACTGAAGAAGATGACACATTAAATAACAACACACCAGATTACAAAAGAAATGCACTTAATGCGACACAATCAAATACTCCATAGGTGAGTACAAAAATTAAATATACCGTATAATACTATATAATTTTTTTATATTTAATTTTGCTCATACTTTTAATATTATTACAATAATAATAATATTAAAAAAGGGAATAATAATCCCTGACGATGCTCCGTTTAACCAGGGCAACAAAGTTCCTCCGGTTTTGTTTGTTTCTGTCTTTTCTTCGCAACCCATGTAATAGAATTTTCAAGTCCACCGTTTGTCTCGTAAAGAAAGAACAAAATAAACAGAGAGTAGAAAAATAAGAGAAATAGATAGATAAAATATCTATTCTTAAATTCCAACGGCCTTCTACACATTCATTCTACTTCACCTTCACTTCACACTCAACTCCCACACTCTTTCCTTTCTCTTCCATTCTCCATTTTCCATTTTCCTTACTTCATTCGAGTGTAAAACCCTAGAACCTTCGCTTATTAATTCTGCAACTCCACGCGCCAGATCTGTAACCATTAAGCTACGCGCTATGCGTAGTGGTGTGCATAGCTTATAGCTTATTCCGAACATGTCCAATTCCGATCCTAACAACCGTAACCGAATGGCTCCGTCGCCGCCGGAGCCTAAGCCAATGCCGCCTTCTTCCTGGGCCAAGAAAACAGGTTTCAGGCCAAAATTCTCCGGCGAGACCAATGCCACCGATTCGGGACCGATAACCATGCCTACGCCCAACGTCGATCTCGAGGCCGGTCGCGTTCGGACTCCGGAAGCCGCTAACGGCGTCGCACAAGGCGACAAGCCTCCCGTGCCGATTCCGCCGCCGCCTGCCGTCGCGAAGAAGCGGAGAGACTCTGACGGCGTGCCGAAGAGTTCGGTTCCCAGCACCAACGGACAGGCGGCGGCGGCCGCCGCGGAGCGGCCGCAGCCGAGGAGAATGGCGAGGCACGAGGAAGTGGTGGACGGCTTGCCGGTGGAGGACGAGTTCGTGTCGCGGCACGCGCATATGAAGTACGAGCTCAGAGATTCACCTGGTTTAGGTATAATTTTTAATTTCGATTTGAATTGTTGAATGGCTCGTTGATTTGATTCGGTTATGGTTGGAATTAAACTTTGATTTCAATTTTCGTGTGTGTGTTACTCTGTAGTTCCAATTGGCGTGTACGGTGTTCAGCACTACGTTTCGATATTAGGTTCGTTGGTTCTGATTCCGCTTGTGATTGTTCCTGCCATGGGAGGCACTCATGTGAGTTGTTTTCATCTGGCTTAGTTTGTGTTTTCGTGTTGTGTGGTGTTTGGTTTTGGTTTTGGTGGCGAAGTTCTTGATGTGTTAGTGAGTGTAGGAGGAAACTTCTATGGTGGTATCGACCGTGCTCTTTGTCTCGGGGGTGACTACTCTCTTGCATATTGCTTTTGGCTCCAGGTTGCCCTTGATTCAGGGCCCTTCTTTTGTTTATCTGGCGCCGGCGCTCGCGATAATCAATTCCCCTGAGTTTCAAGGATTGAATGGAAATGTTTGTATCTCTTTCCTTTCCTTTCCTTTATGTTTCAGAAGCTAGGAATTTGATTCCCTGCAGTCATGAATTGCGACTGTTGATTCTAGATGAAGTTCGGTTGATTGACATTTTTAGTTTCAAGATAAAATATGAGCTGCCTGATTTTCATTTCAACAAACTACAGGGAATCTGACCCCCAGAAGACATTGATTGTTTTTATATATTGGTTTTGTCTATACCAAAGTTCTCGGGTGTTGCAGCAGTTTCTAATTTTTTTTTAGTTACTCATAAGTTGGGAGTTGTGTAATATTTTAAATTGTCTGATGGAATGATTGGAAAAAATAGATGATGAGATTTGTTTCTCAATTTTGCAGAAATTCAATCATATAATGAAGGAGCTCCAGGGGGCTATAATTATTGGTTCAGCTTTTCAAGCTTTACTTGGATATACTGGACTTATGTCATTGTTAGTCAGGTATGATTTTAGGATTTTCTCTACTTTATTTTTTATTAGTTTTGACATATACGCACTTCATTTTTTCACTAAACTGAATAATTGTACATTACATTGATGCAAGTGGTGTGCTAAAGGCTGAGAAATTCACGTTACAGAATCGTAGACGTACCAGTGGAACTTAGACAAAAGTTTTGTTGGGGCAAACATATTAACGCATAAGATTTCATTTTTTAGTTTTTTTATTATATTTAGGGGTGACAAATCAAACCATTTATCCATCCAATTCATTCACAGGTAAACTCATTCAATACAGTTTACGAAATGAAAATAAAAAATGGATGGGATCCAACCCATCCATTTAATTTTATGAATGACAAATGATTCATCTATTATTTTTCAAAATCTAATGGATCATTTAATCAATTCTTAATGAATCAAAATTAACTTAGCTATTTTTTTCATATTTAAATCTTTCTTAAATTTAGTTTTTAAAATATGAAAAAAATTAATTTTAAAAATTGTTTTAAAAAATATATTTTAAAAGCCATATGACTAATTTCAATTAAATTAATTGTTAACTTGTTTTTATACTCAATTTATTCTGAACTATATCAATGAGACAACCACTCATTTTTTTTAATGAAAGCAGATGCATTATTGGTTATGAATAAGGCAAGTAATTTTGAAAAACAATTCATTGAATTATGAGTATGAGTAGTTAAATTAATCACCCCTTAAAACTTTTAATTCTGTTCTGAAATAAAATTAAAATTGTGACATTATTATTAATTTAAACTAACCAATTTAGCTACTTTTATCTGATATAATGAAATAGGTATTTGTTTCTTATATATAGATCTAAATGTAGTATTATTTTTGTGGATGACTTAGATATCCATTCATGAGAACATTGTTAATGAATGAATTAGATGAACAATTTTTGTCAAATAGATCATGGATGAATCAGATTTTTTTTAAATAAATCAAAATAAGTTAACAAATTAATTTTATCTGATTCATCTAGGTTGTCACTCCTCCTAATTATATTTAATGAGTTACAAACATATAGAAGGAATACCAAGATTATTGGCAATGTGGACTTCATACATGAATATTTAAGAATGTGTTAATGTTTTTAAAACTGACCATTCATTAATTGCTCATGACAGTAGTTCAAGGTTCAATAGTTCACTCATAATGGACACAGTATTAACAAAGCATTTTATAGTTAAAATAGTTTAAAGAAATATGATATCTGAACTTATAACACCAAAAATACAAACAAAATATCATGCTATAGTCATATAACATTCAAAAAGTATAAAATCATACTTAGATTTAAGTTTTAACAAACACAAGTGCACAACAATGTTCATTAATAAATAGCAGGTTTACGTGTAAAATAAATAGGGAAATAACACTTTTTTTTTGTTTTTTCCCCACCTTTTAGTGAAAAAAAAATTAAATGGCATCATATTAAGCATTTTTCATTAACCCAGTTCAATCTTTCGGTGTTTTGACCAGTTTTTCTTTTCTTTGACTGGTTATTAGGTTATATGATTTAATTTAGACCATACACTAGACTGACATTCCTGTAAAAAACAAACGCACATGTACATATATATGTATATATGTGTGCCTATATGTATGTATATGCAAAGTTTGCGTTAACATACCCTGACCCTGTTGTACCTTATATATTTGAAAAACTCTGTATCCCTGACGTAATAATCATACTAGTTGAGCTAACTCCTGTCAGCATTTCTTATAATGAATAATTGAAAAATCCAACACTACATAAGATTAATAAAATTTAAATATGGTATATAATTATATTAATATTGGTGTTCTTGTGCTAACAACAATCATTAGACGATGATTTATGTAGATCTAAGTAGATTCTGCTCATCTGTTAGAAATCTTCTAAGTCCCACATTGAGTTCAAATTTTTTAAGATTTTGAGTTAGAAGTGGTGTCATGGTTTAACTCAAGTTTCATTGTCGTTGAATCTGTCCTCAAAAGACCCAATATGTTTCATAATAGAGCTGGTGAATATATTAACCAAAAGTAGCTAGATAAGCAATGTTCTTTTAGAATAGTTTGAGTACTTTTAAAAGTATGGAAATAATATATTTCTCTTTATTGTTAATTAAGGTTATTATCTAATTTTATAATTAGTTGGTTTATAGTATTGATACTGTCAGTTCCCATAATTAAGATGCTGAGATAATTCTTCCATGAAAAAATGCGTTTTTTCAAAGTTTTAGGTGTACCTTGCCTGAATATGATTCCTCCCACCAATCCCACCTATACACATGCCCCTTGTTGTTTTATGCAATATGAAACTATGTCCTTTGCCTTTTATCACAACTTAAAATTTTAATCCTTTTGTCACAATTTAAAATTAAGTCACTTCATTGCCTGATTTGACTGAAATAAAAACATCAAATTTCAGTCTTACTTTCTGTTCAGTACAGTTGATAATGAGCCTCATTTTATGTGTTTCCTTACAGGTTAATCAATCCTGTAGTTGTAGCCCCAACTATTGCTGCAGTTGGACTTTCATTCTACAGTTATGGTTTCCCATTAGTTGGTACATGTATTGAGATCGGTGCAGTTCAAATATTAGTGGTTATTGTTTTTTCTCTTGTAAGTTGTTTTAATTGGCCTTGAGTGTTTATTTCTTTTGATATGGATTCACTTATTTATTCTTTATTTAAAAAAATCCTGGAGTGTGTATAGTATTGCTTGGTGCACTGGACTAGAATTTGTAATCTGTTATTTCTTTATTTCCACAGTATCTTCGTAAGATATCTGTTCTTGGGCATCGCATATTTCTAATTTATGCAGTAAGTTGACCGCTACAATATCTTATGTAATTATTTAGTAGTTGAAATTAAATTTTGTGCTGTAGCAAATGATTTCTGTTTTCTTTGCCTAATTGCCAGGTTCCTCTGGGACTGGCAATTACATGGGCATTTGCTTTCTTGCTGACTGAAGCTGGAGCTTACAGCTACAAAGGGTGTGATATAAATATACCTGCCTCAAATATGGTTTCAGAGCACTGCAGAAAGCATTTTTCAAGGATGAGGCATTGTCGGGTTGATACATCTCAAGCATTGTCATCCTCTCCATGGTTTAGGTTTCCTTATCCACTACAATGGGGTACTCCTGTCTTCCATTGGAAAATGGCTCTTGTAATGTGTGTGGTTTCCTTAATCTCATCAGTAGATTCGGTGAGTTTCTTGTCTTTCTCTGTTTTGGTTCCTAAGCTGTATTTTATTTTACTCTGAATATGTTGATCACCTGGCATGTTATTTTTGAAAAAAAAAACAGTTATCTACAGTGTCCTTATAGCATCTTCATAGCCATTTCCAATAATATTGTATCTATAAGGCTGCTCTTATTCTGGGATGCGGTATCTATGATGGGAAATTGTGATTTGGATCTACTACCAACTTCATAACTCTGTTCTAGTTATATTGTATTTACAAGATCGTTCTTTTTGTTGGATGAGAAACAGGCTTGATCGGAAATTATGATTTGCACCTACTACTATGATATACGTTTAATAAAAATATTCCTTTGGAGGGTAAACTACGAGCCTTGTATATGCTATTGTAAGTTTATTTTTCACTGAATACTTTGTCAACGAAGGTGGAAAACTTTTGCTATTGAAATGACACATTATCGGATCCAAACATAAAATTCATGATTTTCAAGTTGTCATTTTTTTATATAATCAACGTCTTTTCTTTTGGCCGTTATCTTTTAACATCATGTAAATATCAGGTGTAAGGTGAGTAATGTAGTATTGGTTCTATCTCAAGGCTTAGGAAATTACTAGATCAATGACAATAGCTATTTAATTGCTAAAGTTTTAAGAATTTTGATGCTGCAAGGTGTTTATCAATAAAAATGTGTTGATCTAGTTGAGAACAAATGTATAATATCTCAATTAAAATGATATGTTCCTTGTATTTTTCTGTGTCTGCAGGATTATAAGAAATCATTGTACCGTGTCATTGATATTCATTTACTTTAATCTTTGCAGGTTGGCACCTACCATGCATCTTCGTTATTGGTAGCATCCAGACCACCGACTACAGGAGTTCTTAGTCGAGGAATTGGTTTGGAAGGTCTTTCTAGTGTCTTGGCTGGTCTCTGGGGAACTGGAACTGGATCTGTAACTTTAACTGAAAATGTTCACACAATTGCTGTGACTAAAATGGGAAGCCGCCGGGCAGTTCAACTGGGTGCATGCTTTCTGATAGTGTTGTCTCTTGTAGGTAAGTTTCTGTAATTTTTCTGTTGTTGGATCTAATCTAACCTTCTTCAGAAGTACACTTATTATGAGCATTGAGTTACTTGGTTGAAAAGCTAATTTGGGTTCTTTATCCAGTATCCTTGATTTTCCTTGCAAGGAACTCATGTAGTTTGTGGTGTTATTTATCATGCAATTTTTTTGGTTTCCCAGTAATTCTGAAATTTCATTTTTCTGGTCTGCAGCATTTAGTTCAATTATTTTGTGTGAAGCATATAATGTTTGTAAAATCATTTCTGGAAATCAACATTCCAGTAGAATTACAGGCTGTAGAATAAAAAAATTGGCATTAGTGTAGTTCATTATGATGTCCAAACTAAATTCTAAATCTAATCCTATGTAAGTTCTTGTCCAAACAAATGGCTACTGCTATTTGCACTTGATCAATGATTTCCCAACAAGTATGGCTTTTGGGGCCAAAATTGATTAGTGCGAAATTTCCAAATATATGAATTTGAGGAGTGTTAGAAAAATCAGCTAGCAGTTGGCAGGGGGGTTGAACTTAATTGGGTTTTTAAAATTTTCAGAGAATTATTTCCTCTGAATCAAATGGTTTCAATGATCAACAAAGATCTTTTCTTTTCAAAGATTGTGAGGTACGGGGGTCTTGAATCAATGCACACTTTCAGCTATTGCAGTATCAGGTTTAATAATCTTGTTGAGATTTTGAAGAAAACATGTCATATGCCTCAAACTTATGGGTTCAAGAGATAAAGAGAAAGTAATATAATAAGATTTTTATATTGTTCACTTTTAACCCATCTAGTCTCTCGATTAGGATTCCACTAAATTTTCAAAAGTTTATAAACACACTTGCAAACTTAGAAAGCTTAACCACGAAAGTTTCTTAAACCCCACAATAACACTTTCAAACTCACTACGAAAATCTACCATAAATTATACACTTTAACACAACCCCTATCTAAAAGATTTAGAATATCATCTCATTAAACTTTCACATGAAAATCACTAATCTTTCATAGAAATGTTGAACTTCTTTAATCTTAATCCACAAAAGTTTCTTGATAAGCTTTTGAAAAGATTTTAAACCACTGTATAAGAACTTGATTTCTCTCTCAAAAATCTCTTTGATCTTTCTGTGAAAAAGATTTGACGTGGAGAAAAGGGAGTTTTTAAACCTTTATAATTGTTGGCTGTCGAATTTAATATGTTAAAATGCTCTATGGCTTTTGAAGGAACAAAGGCTCAAGCATGTTTATAAATTAAAGTAATTTTAATCCATTCATTGTTCGATCAAGCTGATTTAATGGATTAAACCAGACAACCTCCACCTTTTAGCCTTCTTTCTTTTCGTCTGTTAAATCTAACGAAAAGAAAAACTTTTTCTTCCCTTTAAAATCATCATCAAATGTAAGAAGTGGAAAAAATTGAAGCATTTAAAACAGATTCACACAAAACAAAAACAAAACATTTTCATTAGTGGATTAAACATGAGAGCAATACATTGAATTCACTCAGCTTGGAAAACTAATTATTTCTTGCTAATTGAAGGTTATCTGTAAAGTGTGCATAGAGTAATGAGAAAGCATAGGGCTTGTGAAGGCAAATTGATCACATCAGAGTAGAGTGTGGAAGTAGATATAAACTGTGTTAGCAAATATATTCAATGTGAAACACGTTGAGACTAGATATTAATGAGTGAACTTACATGGGCCCGATAGCCGGTAGTGTGATAGGCCCAACAAAACTCACTAGAATAGACTCTAATATCATATTAGAAAGTGAATTTTAAGCTTAACTCAGTATCACAAAATTGGTTTGTAATATGAGATTTTTATCCACTTATATAATGTGATTTTACCTTATTTTTACTCAATGTAGGATTTTTGACACACTGTTTAACAACCTGATTCCCTAATCTGTGACTCCCTCACACATAACAACCGCTATCCAGACTTGTAATATATATTTGTGTTGCCATTTAAGGTTGTGTTTAACTGTGCTCAATAATGTACTAAGAGATGCTGGTTTTTAAGTTATGACGAACTATACAGCATGTTTATAATGAAAGGAGCGGTTGCGATGTTAGAGAATCTCAGCATTGCTTAGGTTCTCCGCATAAAAACGATTGGATGATTTTGCAACCTTTAATATTCAGTTTTCCCTGCATGTACAAATGCTTTTCCTAAGTTGCATATTTCCAAATTTCTAACTACCATAATAATTTATGATTGCTATGTTATTTTGGCATCATCATGAGAGATGTAAATAACTCTAAAAGGCTCAATTATATTAAAAGTTGTGTTGGGTTTGATACATGTTTGACGGACCCAGCTGCTTTTGAGGCATCTGTGCTTCATATTTTGTTGCAGCCAAATGCTTCAATGGGGCTTTATCTAACTGGCGGCTAGTTAGCCCTTTTGAACTGATAATCTAGAGCGATTTCTATCTTAGAACCTGTCTTGCTTTCAAGTGATAGCTATTGGCATTGCATAAAATCTCAATTCCAAGAGAAAAAGTGGTTTGAAGCTTCTCTGAGATACTTTCTCAGTTCTCATATCCATATTTTTGGCATAAATGAGTGGTTATTCATAACCAGTGTTATCAATAGCAGATGGTAAAATGCTGAAAGGCCAAAGTTCCGCCATATAAACATGCCATTTCGTTCTATTATGCCACCATAGTAGGACTGCCTTCACAAATTGTCTGTGGCAGTTAGCAAAAACTCTGCCATGACGCTGCTACTTAACGGTGTTCATCACCAGAGTGCATCACTACATACAAAAATTACATAAGCTGTTGATTTCTTTGATGTCTGCATCCATTTTTTTGACCAAGTCATATTACAGTTAGAATGTGTGATTTATTCAGTCTGCTTTTTGCTGCCTTTTTCTGTGCCCATTTAATATAGTTTTGTAGTTTGATGCTCTCATCTGTAAAACAACTTCTCTTACAAGTTATCCGTGTTTAATTTTGCTTATGCCGCACAACAGGTAAGGTGGGAGGATTCATTGCTTCAATACCTGAAGTCATGGTTGCTGGTCTCCTCTGCTTTATGTGGGCAATGCTCACTGCATTGGGCTTGTCAAATCTACGCTATAGTGAGGCTGGAAGCTCACGCAATATCATCATAGTTGGGCTATCTCTGTTTTTCTCTCTTTCCATACCTGCTTACTTTCAACAATATGGCATCTCTCCGAATTCCAACTTGTCTGTGCCAAATTACTTTCAGCCCTACATTGTGGCTTCTCATGGGCCTTTCCACAGCAAATATGGAGGGGTATGCCCGTGTCTTTATGTTTTACTATTATGAATATGGTGCTTGAATTTGTGTCAAATTTTCAGAAAAGATAAAGAGTAATCCAAACGCCACTTTCATTTCTCTAGATGAGTGTGTGGCCCATGAAACTGTTATTACATATTTACCTCCATGATGTGAATGGACGTTGAAACTACCATGCTCGATAGGGAGTAGGTATTTGTTTTGTTATATTGTAAGGTCAAAATTGCCCCATAGTTTTGACCAAGTATTCATGATGTGGTGAAATTGTTAAGCTAAAAAGTAATTATGTCTCTGGAATTAGTGTTGATTATTTTTGTTATTTCAACACTTGAATGCTGGTTAAAAATCACTGTTACTCCTTTGTAGAAACTTTGCTTGTCATGGAATGTAGGTTTGTCTAAAAGAGCTCTTGTTAATCCTTTTGCAGTTGAACTATGTCTTGAACACGCTTTTTTCGCTACACATGGTGATAGCATTTATTGTGGCTGTTATTCTGGATAATACCGTACCTGGCAGTAAGCTGGAACGTGGGGTATATGTTTGGTCCGAAGCTGAGGTTGCTAGACGAGAGCCTGCTGTTGCTAATGACTATGGGTTGCCCTTGAGAATTGGTCGGATTTTCAGATGGGTGAAGTGGGTTGGCCTGTAATGTACAACACTTGCTTTTCTTTGGTTGACATATTCACTTTATTAAATTAAATACTCTCTCAACTGCTTAAGGAGCCTGAGTCTAGATTCAAATTTTACAGTGCTAGTTTGTACACATTGGGATTTGTTGGGGCCTATTTGTGTTGTAATTTATTAGATTAATCTTGTAGCCAGTTTTTATTCATTCGAAATCTCCTGGTGTATTTTTTTTTCCTTGCATAAAGGCGAGAGATTTGACAAATCATTTTAAATGTATATATATACATCTTTTCTTTTTGTAGTTTTAGCAAGATTCATTTGCAACTCCAAGTTGAGACTAGCTATATATAATTATAATGTATGTAATCATGCTTGGTAAGTACTTCTGAAAAATAGAGTGCATCTTCAGGAGAACAAAAGGTTTGTGAATGTTCATTGCGTGAACAATATGCAAGAATATAAACGCAGCTCATTTTACAGTGTTATTCAAATTAATTGCGAAAAATGCCGTGAAATGATGCAAGCCTATGCATGTATTTGCTAAAAAATACGGCTCCAAAAAATTAAAATTAATTCATAACCCAATCGATTCAAATAATTTTAATCCCATTTTAATATTTTGATTTCATATTTAAATCCGTTTTTTTATTTTAAATTCAATCCAATTAATTGGATATGGATTGAAACATTGTTTGGACTTAAAAAAAATTCAAATTGATTGTCCATTCTAAGACATATTTTGGTTAAGATGTTTTTTGGTTGGTCTTGGGAGTAGACAGAGCTTGGTTAAGATACTTTTTGGTTGGTCTTGGAAGAAACATTTTTACTTTTTCTATAAGGATATATTTATTATGAAAGCAATCATTGTTTAATCCTCTACTATGAAATATTTATGTAGGTCATGAATGAGACACTTCCATCCAGTCTTCTTCCATGGAATGTTTGTTTTTAATCAACATCTTTGGCTAACATAAGAATTTTTAGGTTAAGTTTGGTCAGGACATCTTTTTGTTGGCCTCAATTAAAGCATCACCAACTCATCTTTGGTTGGGTTGTTAATGAAAATGACTTAATATTTATTACATTATTATTTGTTCTATAAATAAATAAGATTCTTTATATACAATTACTATTACTAAATATATATATTTTATTGTTTGATTTATTATAAACAATTAAGAAAGCAATTTAATTCATCATTTGTCTTATCTAATTAGGAAAACATATTAATATGACAAAAATAATTTGTAACTAACATCTCTTTTTTAATTAATACTACCGTCAAAGAACATTAATTCGCTAATAAGAAATTGATGATGTAAGTAAGAAAGAACTTTAGTAAGAATATTTATAACTTAAAAACTGAATATTGATACGAGATATTGAAATCATTGATTATCTTAAGACTCACGAACAGAATGATAATTTAATTCAATATGTTTAATATGTTTGGTTCATCCATGGAACATCGAAATTGTAACAATATGAATAACACTTGTATTGCAGTATAAAGAGGTGTTGGACCCGTTTAAGAAATCCAAGTTCAACAAAAGATAGCACAAAGTCAATTTATTTCGGAATAAATAGTAGACATGATGCAATAATTTGATTTAGTTTATACTTTAGAGTTTCGTGTTTGTTTATCACTTTTCCATGATAAGAGAAAGTAAGAATTATGCCCACCAGTAAAGACACTCAATCTAATCAACATCCCTATAAGCTCTTAATTTAGGAGTTATTCCTATAAAAAAGAATAGACCTTGTTGAGAGGTTCGTTTGAAGTAGAGAATTATACTATGAACCGTTGTCAAATGTATATGGTGACAATAATGTATATACTGACATATTTATTAAATAGTAAATGATATGTCAAGTTATGTAATGGCCAAATAATTAAGACTACCCAAAAGTTATTGACAAATAAAGGATTGAGAAAATATGACCTTTATCGTGGTAATATTTAACGTTAACTTCAAGAAGACTATTTACCAAATTAACTTATTAGAGGCTAACCATAAAAATAAAGTTTGGGACTTATTTATCTTAATTGAGAAATATAACTTTGTAAGGAGAATGAAACTCAAGATCAAGAAAGCAGTGTAAGGACCCTTTATATGAAATGTAATTTGTACTTTTTGTTTAAATCTGAGTTAGAAATCATGATCGGGCCAGTGAATTCAAAATTGTGATATTATTCAAAATCATTTTCACCAAAAGAATCAAAATTTATTTTTACTATTATTATAAAGAGACAGCTGAGTCATTCTATTGTAATTACTACTATTTTTATTTATAATCATTATCACCATGTCATTTTCATTATAATAATAATTATTATTAGTACCACTATTTTATTGTTATTATTATTATTGTAATAATTATAATTACTCTATATTATTACCATCTATTATCACTAATATCAATATCAATACCTTTTTTCAATTATTTTAACATCACATTCACAACATATTATTGTTTGGTATTCATTACACGCAAAAGATTATATAAAAACCACGTTCATTTTACTCGTACTTCACTTTTATATGGTATCCAAATTACCACCCTAGCCAAAAACCATATAAATGATAATAAAATAATAAAGAATACAAAATATTAAATAAACGATAATTACCCCATACTACTGATATGTTTTTTATATGCATATAGAACTAAAGCTCTTCGTGACCTTTTTTTTCCTACACTCTCCCTTTCACCTTCCAACAATTTATACAGCGTTGCATATTCATATTTAATGATCCCAAACTAAAATTTGGCTCTGTCCTATTTTGATTTTGAACTTTCATAACCTTTTTAGTCTATGCCAAGAAGAACTAATTTTTTGTTTGTTTAAATATGCATTGAAGATGACTTTTCAATATTAAAATGAAAATTAAATTATATGTTTCTTAAAACTCTATTTGAAAATTGTTTTTTTTTAAATAATTTACTTTTACTTCTGAAGTTCGGTTCAATTTATCATATATTTTTTTCAACTTAAAAATGATGTAGTGAATATTTTAAGTTTTGTAACTATTATAAAATAGTTTAGTATGTTTGTATATAGAATTTTAGAAAAGTAATTATTTTTTTAAATATTTAAAATATTTTATTACGAAATATGTTATTTAGATAAAGAATTTCAAAAAAGTTGAAATTTTAAAATTTATTGGAATGATTATTTTTCCGTTAATATTGATTGTGATTTTTTATTGATGTTAATAGAAATTATTTGATAATTTAAATTGTTAAAATAATTTTATTTTTGTATACAACTATTTATCTCTTTTCCGATCTTATGGTTACCAAAGAAAACTGTAATGATGATAAATGGTGGTCGAACAATGTATACAACAAACAAGACTAAAACAGACAGAGCAAGATCAACTAGATAAATGAAAAGGAGACAATATTATTTAGAGAGCTTGATTTTTCCTCTCTTTACGCTCTCATATTTATATTAAAAATAGTTTTACTCGCATTCTACAACTCAATACTTACACGGCAATCATAAAAAGTAGCATTACCTCCACGGGAATAACTATTTTACAAATTAACTTTGGAATTCTCAACTCATTTACTAAATTCAGCATTCACACTTCATAGTTATCATACATTAATTAAAAACTTTGATGAAATTAAACAAGAAATAGTACCTTTAAAACTTTAATAAGGCATAACATCTTAATTAAAAGCAAGGGTATAAAATAAAAAACAAAATGCAAGATAATATATTTTTTTTATTAAATTCTTCTCACTCGAGTGATATCCTCTTTACTTTAGTAAAAAGCAAACTTGATTACACCAATCACCTTGCTCAAACTTGAAAAAAATAGTAATTTATTTCTTACTTATATATTGGATGTTTTCATTTCTATTTTAGGAAATTTTCTTATTGTATGAGTTGTACCTAGAGATCAAGTTCTTTTTAATGTATAGATTAATTGAGATTTTGGTTATATAACTTTTATATGTTTTATTATATACCGAGTCAATTGATTTAATTATCAATTCACCAATTTAACCTCTAATCCACGAAGAGAGTACCTTAACCGATTTGATGATGAGGTTGGTTTTGACAACACTGGTTAACGTATGACAAATGTATTCCTAAAAAGCATCTGTCACGAATTTTTGTGAAATAAATAGTGGTGCAATGCATACGAATTAAAAAATATATATATGTAATGACAAAGTATATGAAAACAATTTAGACAGTAAAATATGTTAAATTAAAAAATAACAGTAAAATACGCACACAAAATCAAATAGTAAAATTCATGCAATAATAAAAGTTAGTAAAAGGTGTAATTAAACTTATATATATATATATATATATATATATATATATATATATATATATATATATATATATATAATCTCGTGGAGAAACCAATTTTACGTAAAAGTACGTCATGCTTCAAACTATAAAATAAATAATTTCATACATGGGAGCATAATGTCAGATTACAACCCCACATATTTAAATTTATACATTGTCAATTACAGAAGTTTGGTAGAAACTTTTCTATTCATTATACATATATATATAATATACATATATTCTTATTATTGTTTTTAAGCAAACGTTGTTATAAAATTTACTTTCAGGGAATACTTCTGCTTATACTTTCAATTTCAATATCAGAAAGTTACAACAAACCCACGAATTCACTTATTTAACTCAATATAGACGCAGTGCTCTAAAAAATGAACGCATTATAAGAAATGGATGGCGTGATTCTCTATTCCATAGAATAAATTGGTAACTTAGAATGGGTTGATAAAGTGAGACAAAGGAGAGAGAAAAATGATTATCGTTTTGACTAATTGTTTTTACATTATTTTATATAAAACAAAAATTATGTATATCAATTTGAATATAGTAGTTGGATTCCCATGCGCACTTAAAAAAAAATAGAGACAAATTTATTAGTTCAGAGCTTACAGATTCAAATATATTAATGTTGATTATTATGTATATAATATGTGAATTACATAATAATAAATTATCGGAGAGGAAATTTTTTCACAATATTAATGTACTTTATTGCATTTATATTTTTAGTATAATACATCATGAGTAACGTGAAATTTTGTAAAGGATATATTTAAATTTTAAAAACTTTATGGGACACAAATCATATTTTAGCTGTTATATTTTAATGTTCTTTATGGTGATTGGCCCAAGAGGAGCTTTGGTCCAGTTTCATGGCCTAGGTAGCAGGTATCATAGCAGACCATAGTTAAAAACATGTGCATTTGTTGTTTCCTTTTTAACCTTCGGAATCATTGAAAGATAATCTTACTTTTTAAGTATATATACAATTAAGGATTTAATCTATAGATTCATGTACACAAAAAATATTTATCATAAAAATTACCTTAATTAAAAAAGAAACTCTTTAATGAATTTTAAGTTACCTAAAAAATATCTTTTAATCAGTATAATTAAAAAATTTCACCATAATTAAAGTAAGTTTTAGCTAAAAACAGAAAATAATCAGCTCACCAAACATATTTTGCTTTTGCAATTCTGTTGATTATTGAAAACTAAAAATAATTATAAAAAACAGAAAACAATCATGGCCAAGGCAGAAATTCTGTAATGACAAGATGACTCAACTGCAAGATAAAACACAATTTACATATTTAAAGACAGAATAAAAATTATATATCAAAAAAAAAAAAAAGA
>Ga0209489_102419_pt1 | contig 38083 bp, 13 predicted proteins | sample SiratrowhiteBW_FD_187527 | JGI IMG/M metagenome (GOLD analysis project Ga0209489, IMG submission 187527) | Root nodule microbial communities of legume samples collected from California, USA - Siratro white BW (SPAdes) (version 2) | ecosystem: Host-associated > Plants > Roots > Nodule | place... | reverse complement strand
ATTAAAAACATTATTATTTTTTTTCATCTAAAAGTTTAGATTTTTATAGACTTAATATGCTTATTATTATACCATTACCATTAAGGAAGTTAAAATATAGATTTTAATTGTAAAATCATATAATTGTATATATTATATATTATTCAAATCCAATTCATCATCCTCCCATTATATAAAGTTGTGAGATAGTAGAATAAAATTACAAATAAATGTGTGAATAATAATTTATTTTAAATTGTCTTATAGTAATTATTCATCTTTTTTACATAAATGAATCTAATTCAAATAAAACTTAACATTAATTCAACATTCATATTATTAAAATTTTACTTTGATATATGTTGTGGACTGTAACACCGTCTATTCAAATCTATTCAAAACTAATGTAAAAAGATTTTACATTATTTTTTAAAACTTGTAGTTTATTTCTCCATTGTGTTGATTCTTTAATTAAAATATATTTTAAATATAATTAAAAATTTAGAGTGTTTTATTCCTGAGGTAAATGGTGAATTAAAATAAAACTCAATTAAGACAATTTTTAACTTCAACATCAAATATCTAAGCAACATAATCTATATATAACAAAAATAAACTATTGTCATAATTTACGATTTTATGAATTTTTAAAGTTAAATTTATCTTAAGGTATAAAGTCTTTTTCTTATTGAAAATATTATAATAATTTTTATTAACTTTTCATAATTAAAGTAGCTTAACTAAATTTTATATATATTAGAGCCATAGACGATAAGGAGGCTTTGAATCTGATTACTACATTATGTATTGGATGTGGACTAAAACTGTGTCAATAATTTTTATTCTTGAAAACATCCAATAAATCACTTTAAAATATTTTGAAAAAAAACTCATATTTTAATTTCATACATGGTATTATAAAAATATTTATTTTCTATTGCAATTTTTTACCAATGATAAATCATTACACACATATATAATTAAAGAAATTCGTTAAAAATAAAGAAATATCTTTTATATGTTAGAAATAAGTATTTGTTGTCTTTAGAATATTGTTTCATTTAAATAATATATTTTAATCTAGTCAATTAAGATTTAGAAATTAGTTTACATATGATTTTACCTTGACAATTTTAATATATTTAAATAAATATTGATGTTTTAAGTAAAATTGTGAACAACTTTTGGTGTTTATTGGTCAGGACCAATATTGAATTTTAATTTTTTATAATCTAGTATAGTGGTTGAATTTATTTACAACTAGTAGGTAAATGCACAAAGTCTATCTCTTAAAAAAAATACAAAATATTACAATAACTGACCAAAATCAATGTAATATATGTCCTTGGAAGACATCAATATGATATGCCCTCTTGTCAACTCAAAATTAGCTTGCATTAACACATCCTTTATTGATTTTAGTTATAACGATTAACATTTCTTAATTTTTACCTCGATTTAAAATTTGATATAAAAACTATTACACTTATTACATCCTTAAAAGGAGACATAAATATTAATATATAAATAATATTATATGCTCATTTAGTAGTAGTGCTTCACTCTCATTATCTACATTAAGTGAGAGATCGATAAAATGATAAAATCCAAATTACATGGTAGAACAATGAAAATATAGATTCATGTTCTCTAATGTCTAGCGAAACCCAATGGAAAGAATTCAAATTTACAATATCAAAAACGCAATCCGAAGAACATGCTCAGAACTTTTAAATTTGTAGGCAATAAGTTAAAAGCAAGAAACAACAAAGACAAGAACTTGTGGCAATGCAACAAAACCTATTTTATATTTCCCTTCCTAACCTGAACATGGTTAGGTTTTGCCCTTTGTATTTTTTGATATGGACAATGTATTTAGTTTAATAGTTCTAAAAACATTACATTACTCACTTTTCCTATAAAAAATCCACAAAGACCTTACATTTCTGTCCTTCCCTTCTAAAGTTTCTTCTTCATCACCACTTACTTACAAATTCAATGGAAAGAAAATGTTGGTCACAAAATTTTCAGTTGGTGTTCCTCTTCACCAATTGTTTTCAACAAATATTTCATCATTCATAATCTCACACAAGAGGGGAAAAGATATCGTTAAATTTATTAGCAAATCACTAATGGCTCTGTTCTTTAGTGTTTCTTGCTTTCTTAGTTTGGACTCTTCTAAGTAGCCAATGGAAAAGATTTGTCCATAGTTAGTTTTGCAAGTTTGGATGCATGCCATTTCGAAAAAGTTATATAAATATTAGTACAACACTGCAAATTTTAAAGTACAAAATAAAGGTAAAATTTTAATTATTTGGTAAAATTTATTCAAGTCCCAATAAAATAAATCTTACATGGATCTTACTTAGGGTGTGTTACAAAAATTGTTATCAACATTTTCCTGTGTAATTTTTTTTTATTTATCTAAATATAAGTACTTTTTATATAATTGTTTTATAGTACGATTATTTCTCGAAATTATCTTAAGCTCCTTACAAAGCTTTTAATCACTACTTTTCGGAAAAATTCTTTAACCTTGAACTTTCACTTTAGTGATCAATATATATTTCTATTACGGTTGAGCCATACATTTAAACTCATCCATAAAATCTACAGGTTATATATTAGGCTTATTTCGACATGTAAAAATATAATTAAAAATAATTTTAGTATATTTTAAATAATATGTTTCTTAACTTAAACTAAATTCAAATAAATATTTTAAATTAAATAGAAACTGCTTAAATATTAGACTATATATAAGTAAAATATAAAACAATTTTAAATTTAAACGAAAGGAGTAGAAGTTAACAATATATATTGGTAGATAATAAAAATAAAGGAAATTGAGCGAACATGATTGCAAATGGCTTCAAGGACCAAGATAAGGAGAGGGGTTTTGAGTCTAAAAATCAAAATTGCAGAACACGTGTTGAAGAGTGAGTTCGTTCTTTTAATCTTAAACTATATATAAAAACTTCTTCTGAAATGTGAAGGTGGTGACGATAATAGAATGTGAAAGTTGATTGTGAATCGAAATAGAATAGAAAAGGTCGTTGTTGAATTTTTTTATCGATGAAAGTAATTTAACGTAAAATTAAATTGAAAGCCTAACATGTTGAGTTATTTAATCCATACATAATATGAATTAGGTTTTAAAAACTCACATTCTATTTTTAACTTAAAATATAAACTAAAAAATTGTGGGTTATATGGGTAGTATGTGAGTTTTTACCCAAATACCTGGATATAGCGATTAAACCTCTACATACTTGAACCAAGTATTTATAATCTTAAAATAAAATATCTTAGAAAAATCAATAATAGTTTGTTAATTTTTATGTTGGAAATAGATAATAAAAATGCCATAAATATCCAGATTTAAAAAATGGAAAGTGTAGTTTTCAAAACTAGAAACAATAATATAGTGTCTGTTTGACATGTTTTTGGAAGAAATGATCACTCAATAAAAATTAAAATTATATATCTCTTTTCTTGTATATTATATACATTATCTTATCACATTTATACTATATATATATATATATATATATATATATATATATATATATATATATATATGACTTTAATTTTCATTGTAAAAAGACTTTATGTATATTTATAACAAATATACCACTAGAATGTGACTGTTTAGGTGTGTGTTTTCTTTTATTATCTTTTTTGTTATTATCAATTGAAAGGTAAATCTAACTCTTTATTTAGTAAAGTTTTTCTCTTGAAAGGTAAAAAAAAAAACAATTTTGAAAAGGTTTTAAATAAAAATAACAAACACATTCTAACTACAGAAAATAATATGTGTATATGTTAAAAGATATATACTTAATTTTATCAATGAAGAATAAATAAATTAAAATGAAATATTTTAGAGACATCTAACCTTCATACAAAAGGTGACAAAGATTTGTTTTATCTATTTTCTACAGAGTACACTCTGTTACTATTGTAATCCAATATATTTTACTAAGATATGCATGAGACGTGTAAATATATCATTTAACATAATCTTCGACATCCAACATAACAACAAAAAATACAGAGTATATTTCACTGTTATGTCAATATTCCCCATTAGTGTATAATCACTTTGTCAGTGTAACACTTAATTGAATAATGACAGCCTGCAACATTTTTCCAAACTATAGCTTTATTTTTCCATGCTTTAGCTTGCCTGTGACATATAAAATGCCTTTAATAACCTCTTCACTTTAGTCTTCAACCTCGGCTGTACTTCAGTTGCTCCTAGCTCACGTAAACCTGCAATCACCTTATGACACATAGACTACCTTTGTTATCCTCTTTTGTTCAATTTTCAATGTCGCATGTGCCTCAACTGCTCCCAGCTCTAGTAACTCTGCAATCACAACAACATATACGACCCTCTTTGGAGGGCATAACATACAATTCCTTTCTCTACCATTCACGTTGGAATAGCATATACCTTATTAGAGCTAGGATTTAACATGTGATTTTGCATTGCTAATTTTATTTTGCATTTTTGACACAGATCATATAGAATACTTTAAAGCATAATCCTATGATGAGTAACTAGACTAATATCCTCATTACTAAAGAGCATTCCTTCTGTGCCCCTTTACAAGTTTACATCCTCCTATTTTCATCTGCTCCATATATACTTCTATTTAATATACCCATATTTGTACATGCTTGCTCTGTAATGTGTTACAATGTTTTAAGGCATTGTATTGGGCACTATAACCAATCAGAGTATGCAAAATTCAATCTAGAAAGTTTATGTTTAATCTGTACCCACCTTTTTGTTGAGCCATACAAAACATTTCATCTTCATCCACTTTTCCTCGCTTAAAAATATCCTATTTTGCTGACTCCATATCTCCCATATAATTCCATATAATTGCTACTCACACTCCCTTCCAAACCTTATTTTGATTAGTATTAAGTTTAGTAAGGTGAAAATGTAAGAAGTGATTACTTAGGTTATTGTCTCTTACTGAAATAATTTTCACCCATTTGTAGTACATATCTCAAATTTTTTTCACTACACTGCAACTAATAAATAGATGGTTTGCTGTCTCATATTGTCTTTGGCATAGTAAACATAAAGGATTCTCTATCCCTATCCTTCTTTTTCTCTAAGTTTGTCTTTGTTGGTATTCTATCCAACAATAGTCTCCATGTAAACTGTTGAGCCAAGCGGAGTACTTTTAAACTCTAAAAGTGTTTAAACACTTCTATACATTGGTTTGTATTTAGATTATTGAATGCATTATACGCAGAATTTATTAAGAAGGTGCCTTCATCATCTTCTAACCACACCCATGTATATTTGGTGTCTTTATTCTTAACAATTTGTATTATTTGTGACATAAGTTGTTGTTCCCGTATAACTTCCCTTGTAAATCTGTCTCTTTTCTACATTAGATTTTACCTCCAATTATTATTTGCCCAAAATTTGACATTTGTTCCATCACTACTACCCATTTTATCCTATTATCAAACCGATTGTTAGCTTACATCTCCACACATTGGACGTAAGTCTCTCCACTACCATGACTGGTTCTGACCTATTATATTCTCATTTAGGTTTCTTTATGACTTGTACTTAGAATCTGAAACCTTCTTCCATGGCCCCTGACTTTGCTAGTAAGGCTATGTTGAGATTCTCAATATCTTTTGTACCCAACACTCCTTCATCCTTTTGTTTACACAAATTCCCCCATTTGACCCAAGATGTCTTCCTTCCCTCACAACCACAACCCCAACCCCATAAGAGTTTCATTTGGATCCTTGTTGTTGCTTTGTATACACTTTTAAGGGCTTTATAGAATGATAGATAAAACAATTGGAAAGTAGTAATTACAGACTTAATGAGGTAGACACAAACCTGCAAAAGATAACACTCTTCCTTTCTATCTTGAGAGTTTTTTTATATAAAAGTTCATGTTAGGCATCACTATGAAACTTGATATTCTTAACTTTTTATCCAAATCCATCTCGAGAGTTTTTTCATAAATTTTTCTATCACATATATCCAAAATTGTTCTCTTCTTGGATTTCCTCCTATAGGCATTCATAAGTATTTTAAGAGTATTTGCATATGACTGTAATTTAAAATCAGTGAATATTGATACAACATATCATTATCAATACTAGTTGCACCTATTTGGCTTTTATGAAAATTGATCCTAAGACCATATATCAATACAAAGTATTGCAAAATGCTTTTTATAACCATAATATTTTGGTATTTAGGTTCACAAAGTAATAAAATATTATTTGCAAACTACAATAGAATTGCCTCTACCCCATTCCTTCCTACTTTCACTCCTTATAAAGATTTTTCTCAATTGTATATCTTACCATTCTGACTAGTCTTTCTGCTACTATTAAAAACAAAAAGAATATCATTGGATTGCCTTGTCTTAATCCTCCTTGGCTTAAATTTTCCAGTAGGGCTATCATTTATCAAAATTGAGAATATGGATGATTTCAAGCATGATTTTATCCATTCTATTTATTTACTATTAAAGCCTAACCTACCCATCATATAGTACATAAAGTTTCAATCTACTGAATCATTGATTTTTTTTTTTGTAATCCACCTTTACTATTACTCCACTATTTTTTCTCCTCTTAATGTCATCGACCATTTCATTTACTACTAAAATGCTATCTAGTATATCTCTTCTGTTATAAATGTTGACCGTTGACTGTTGATGTTTAGAAATATTAACTTAATCCTATTAGGCAATGTCTTAGTTATGATTTTACAAAAATATTTATTTCCTATTGTAAATTTTTACCAATGATAAATCATTACACACATATATAATTAAAGAAATTCGTTAAAAATAAAGAAATATTTTTTATATGTTAGGCATTCCTAAGTATTTTAAGGGTATTTTCTATATAGCTTCAATTTAAAATCAGGGAATATTGATACAACATATCATTATCAATACCTGTTGCACTTATTTGGCTTTTATGAAAATTGATATCAATACAAAGTATTGCAAAATGCTTTTTATAACCATAATATTTTGGTATTTAGGTTCACAAAGTAATAAAATATTATTTGCAAACTACAATAGAATTACCTCTACTCCCATGCCTTCCTATTTTCACTTCTTATAAAGAATTTTCTCAATTGTATGTGTTACCATTCCAACTAGTCTTTACTATTAAAACAGAAAAAATGTCATTGGATTGCTTTGTCTTAACCTTCCTTGGTTTAAATTTTTTGTATGGCTACCATTTATCAAAATTGAGAATATGGATGATTCCAAGCATGATTTTATCCATCCTATTTATTTACTATTAAAGTCTATCTATCATATAGCATATAAAGTTTCAATCCACTGAAATCATAAATTTTTTTTGTAATCTACCTTTACTATTACTCCACTATTTTCCGATTAATTTTTTGGAAATATTAACTTAATTTTATTCGTGAATGTCTTAGTTATGATTTTATATACACATCCCACAAAAAATCTTGGCGTAAACTCATTCAAACTTAGGGGATTTTCCTTCTTTGACATTAGAATTATAAAAGATGCATATACACCTGTTTGTTGGGAGATGGGATTCTAAACGAAAGCTAAGCAATTTGACATCAACATCAAGTAATGCAAAATATTAGACTAGGTAATAACACCACGTTCCCTTATAAGAACTAATTAAGAATAATTCTTTTCTTCACATTCAAGGGATCCCTAAATTCTTGGATAAAATGAGTTTGCTTTTTCGGTGAATAGCAGCAGAAAGTTTGACAAAAATAGATGCAAAAGAGAGACGAGCACAATTTTCTGGTTTACCTGTCAAATATTGCTTACTTAGACATTTATTATATAGTTTATTAAAAACTATGCACTCATTAGTGATTGACTTTGCAATACAAGTGCGCACGCTACACATCTCACGACAGAACCAATTTACCATCATCGCTACGAATGCTATTCAACCATATATATTTTATTTCCTACACATGTGTCAAATAAAAATTCATAACAAAACGACAATTTTATGAGCCTATATATACTCCAACTATCACAGCATAGAATCTCCGCACCACTTTGGCTGGTTTCGATATCTGAAATCGTTTGCAATGGCAAGTTTGAAACATTTATGCCTTGTCCTTCTCTTCACAACAATGTTGGTGTGCCATGATGCAACAAGGCCTCTTCCTTCCTCACTTCAAAGCAGCAACCAAAACCATGCATTTTTGGAGAGTGCCAAAACAGTGTTGAAGGAGATCATGAGAAGGAAGCAGCTGCTGGGAACACAATATGAGCCGAACCGTCTGAGTCCTGGTGGTCCAGATCCTCACCACCACTGACCCTTTTCCACTCTCAGATGGAAACATGAAAATGCAGAAACATTAGTAGGGTCTGTCACCTTTCCCTTTGGGATGATTAGGATCCAAATGTTCCTTTTTCTTTGTGTACTATGTAGCATTTTTGTGTAAGTTGTGGGATGATTGGATGAACCACAACGAGGGCATATGGTGAGTGATCGTAGATTCTTTGTAGATACATTTTCAGGTTATCATGTGCAAGTGGAAGTTTAGTGATGGTGAGATATGGCCAGATCGGTGGATAGTGCATTGGTCTCCGATTGTGTACTTTCGGTAATAAATAACAATATTATTTTCATGTAGTTTCAAGATATATTAATTACAATTAAAAACAGTTATTCATAGTAAAATATTATTTTGATGTTATCCCACTTAGTTTAATTTTAAACAATTTTTGTATGTGAGATTCGTATTAAAGTAATGTTTTTATTTGTATAAGTAATAACTTTCTTTAATTTTAAATAATTCATTTGAAATTTATGTTAAAAGTTATTTGTATTTATAAGTAATTTTTCTTGAAGATAGTGTTAGATATTAGTAATGTTTTAATTACTTTGTCATTTAGGAGGATTTTGTTTTCCGTTTTTAAGAAAAAACTGGATGTCATGTATCTAGTTTAATCTATCCGATGTTTGTGTGGAGTTAGTAGTTTGACTCCATAAAAAGTGAAATGTTGCCGATTAAAGTATTCTATATATTTTTCTCATGTTCTTCTCGATTCCTCTGTCTCATTGTCTACCCACTTGAATTTTTGTATGATTTCTAAATTTAATGAGGCATAAAAGAAACTCTAACTAACTTATAGATTTTATAAGAATAAAAGTATTATATATCAGGGGAAACCCTTCTCATCTTCTTTAAGAATTTAAAAAGTGAATTTTAAAGTTAAATTAATTTTACAAAACCAACTTTTAAAATAATAAATTTCACTTAATTATATATCATAAATTAATCTTATACCTAGTTAATGTAAAATTTTAACACATCTTTATCACATCAAGACTCTCAAACTAATAGATGAGATTAAATATTTATGGATAGTCTAATCCAATAATGAATAATACAATATATATATCTATTAAATCTTGTTAAAAATAAACTTTGATATCATCTTAAAAAATAGATTTTAAACCTAATTTAATCTTAAGAACTTATCTATAAAATGAGATTTGTACTTATTTATATATTATAAATTAGTTTTAATTATCTGTAGTTGATGTAAAATATGTAAAAAACCTAGTATATGTATTGAAATTATATGATTTTATATATTGCCTTAATATGATTTTATGTATTGACCATTTCATTAGTATTTTCCTTTATCAACTTAAGTCAGTTGATTAATAAATAACCTTTTTTAAACTCAATTTTTAATAACAATATCAATGGTATTTTAATGAAAATATCAATGGTATTTTAATGAAAATATCAATGGTCATTATTCAAGAGTATAAGTAAGAAGACTGTTTCAATATTAGGTTAGGGAGCCCTCTAACATAAATACCACATTAATTAAATTTATTATTCTATGCAATCCTGACAAAGCCTACGATTTCTTAATTTCTATCTTAGTTTTTGAAATTTTTGTGGGATTTCCATGTCCTCTGTAACAGCATTTCCGTATGAAACTTGCATGTCAGTTGCTAAAGATTATGAAATTATTGAGGTGTATAATTGTCTTGGACATGACATGTGAGAAGCATCTTTTGTTAGGTTAAACACCGATGAGATCGCAACTAGTGCTGCTCCACTCTTAGCAGTTTTCATAAAAAGACAGAGTTCAGTGTTTATAAGTTTTCTAAGTAAACCATTTTAGGTAACGATGCTTCTGCACATGTATCCCTCTTCATGTGCGTTTGTTCTCTCATGCATATCAATAAATATTAATTTTATCAATAGAAATTACCAATTTAAGATAAATCTAGCTTAAACACTTTAATACAAATTATACATTTCTTATGTGCATGGCATGTGTTGGAATCTCTCTTAGAATTAATATTGCTTCATATTTACTAATATTCTTTAAAATAGGACCGCAATAAACAATATTAAACAAAAAATATATGTATTAAAAAAGTAAACTTCACTTCACTTAAAACTGTGATAATTCATAGCATATTATAGTATAGTATCCATCTTCAATATTGATCAACACTTCAGTGCCTATATAATTTGCCTTATTTGTTTATTTATATTTATTATATTCACGCTGCAACACTGTTTAATCAACAATCAACCAAAATTAGTGAGCTGGCAGAAAAAAATAACATTAGATTTTTTAGGCAAAAAATATTTTCGAAATAAGAATTTATTTGAATTAAAGTTGGGATTGGAATGGAGTTAATACAGTAGAGAAGGTGAGTCCAAGGGAAAGCCTTGTGCTCCGATTTCATGTTTAGGGTTCTGCTCTTTGTGACAAAAACAGAAAAAACCTTCAACCCAAAACTACACCATTTCACATTTTAAAATAAATTTTTTATTAAGCTGCTTAAATTATCGGTTTCCATCAATTTTATCGGTTTATGACTAATTTAACTTATTTTTCATCCATTATAATAAATCCATAAAAAGGAAATGGATCTAGAGAATAAAATATTTAGACTAATTCATAAACTATTTTAAAATTGAGAATGTTGATTAGTTTTAAAACTATATTTTATTGTCACTGAATAGTTTTTTAAACTAGTCACTAATTTTAGTTTTAATAACCATGGTAATTATCTTTTAGGACTTAGGGATTCACTTAATATAGAAATCTCTTAATGGTGCCTTTACATTATTTGAATATAACTCACATATTGAAGTAACCTACTTTCACTTTTACCATTTTGTAAAAGAAAAATACGAGGAAGGCAATTTGTTAACATTGATCCCATTGACCGAACTCCACTAATACATTGGAAAAGAACATTAACAATTAATTCTTTTCTAAGTGCGATTTCCCTCACTAATTAATAATTTTGATTAGTGAGTGCCTAGTAGGGTCTGACGAGAAGGTGATTGTCCTATCAACAAAGGGTTGGGAGATAAAGAAAGGGATTGACATACTTCTATAATAAATACTTTATGCTTACACTTTCCCATTAATTATAGTGCTGTTTGGATATATATTTAGGGTTATCCCCAAATAGTCAATAGTCTTCATCATTAATTCTTCCGAAAGTCAATGTCTTTTTTACTCGTTCTTTTCAGTTGGAGGTTAGATATATATAGTTATATATACCTATGCCATCATGACATTAGGAAATGAAACTTATATTTAATTTTAAGTCTTATCCTCTGCTTAATTTGTATATACATTCATTTTTCAAGTGGCACCGTCCTGTTACAGTGACATGTTTGAAGATGGATAAATTGAGCAAAGATAAGATCAAAAAAATGATAATCGTGCATGCTTAATCTAATAGCAGGGTGACAATGCAAGCTAATAGTTTATGCAGTTAAGATCATTTTATGAGTCCTAGGATGTGTGGCACAGTTGTGGGACGGTTATCCCACAACTTTCTGTTATCACATGAATGCCACTATTTATCTTTTGTATGATAAAAAAGAAAAACTGTGACATGAATAGTACCTTAAAGAACATGGATAACAATAAATATTCTATGTTACGAGCATAAAGTTGAAGTAAAATATACCCTTCGTGTAGAAAGAAAAAGTGTTTTCAATATTCCATGACGGCTAAGTAGTGTTAAGGTAATCGTGTGTGGGAATAGGACATGTTTGTGTATGGAAGTTGGTTTTCTATGAGCAATGATAGCGCTAAGAAATTGAAGAAGAATAGGACTTGTTTGTGTATTTTATATTTATGAGAATCTTTTATCGTGTTTTTCAAAGTCGGCGTTATCATCATTGTTTTCATGATTCTTGTTGGTTGAGGGCGCCGCCATCTCACACTGAGGCTACCCCAAAAGTTAGTTTGGGCATGAAAATATTAATTTGTGTAAATGTAAAAAGCAGTATGAAGTATTAATGAGAAGTCTCTTAGTAAATACAAATGAATAGGTTACAATTGCAACTAATATATGAGAAATATTTGCAAACTTAAGAATGCGTTCCCAATTTTAAAATTGAATTTTTTTCAAAACATTTAAACATATTGAATTTGAATTAGTTTTATTTAAACTATTTTATTTAAAATATTTTATTTCGGTAAAACAAATTAAATTTATTGAATTTTAATTTTGTTAGTTGAAAAACATATTTCGGTTACCATTAAATAAAAAATATATTTAAATATTAAATAGCTTTTAATAGTTTAAAAATATTGATATTCATTATATTTTTAAAAACTTTTCAAACCTACTCAATTTTTGACCCGTCAATCTTATATTATTATGAAATTTTACTTCCAACTTTAATCTTATCTCAAAGCATAGTAAAAATAGTCTTTTTTTAAATAAAATTCATGGTAGGCATTACTATAAACTTTGAATCTCAGCTAAACTGACACCTCAAAATCAACAATTATATGTCATAACGTAAAATATATAATAAATAAGAAAAAAAGATACAAAATCATAGGAGGACTAGGCAAAACCCATGGTAATGAAAGATGACGAACACTCCTAAACCAAAACTCCCTATGTTCATCTTAAGAATAGTTTTAACAATTAAGATATTTTGAATTATTAGTTTATATATTAGTAAGGTATCGCATATAGAATATAACATATTAAATTTATTCTATTACTTTCTGTTGCAACACTTTTAAGGTGATTATTATGTGTAGTTTGTCCAACTTATCTTACTAATTAGTTAGAAACAAGAACGTATTAAGGGATCGTCTTGTCTGAAATTTTTTATGTTTGAACACTTATGTGAGACTCCCATTTACTAGAAGTGAAATCCTAGATGACTTTGTGTCACTGGTCCAAATAATTCACAATTTACTAAATTTGAACTTATCTGTCACGTAATAGAGAGTCTCAATTCACCTAATTATAGGTTTTATGGTTTCACTACCACACATATCTGTGCTTCATTTTCCATAACCCATTAGTAGAAAAAACACATTTCAGGACAGGATATCATCGCGGTTAAGAAGGAACTGCAATTAAAAATAATGTAGTGGCATTTTTGAAATTAAGTGCAACCATACCACCGCGGTTGTCCACAACAACCGCAATTGTATTAACGTTGCAGGAGATACTACCGCGGTTGGGGTGAAAACCGTGATGGTAAGGCACAAAAATATTTAAATTGAAAAATTGCAGGGAGATACCATCAGGGTTGTTTAAACAACCATGCCAGTATCTGTAAAATAATTTTTAAATTATTTTGCAAGAAGATACAAGGGTGGTTGTTTAAACAACCGTGATGGTATGTGGGATAAGAGCGCGGTTCCCACTAACAACCACACTCATATCCCCTGTTTTAGGGAACCCTCTCAGTTTTGCGCATTTACACTTTCGTCTTCCTCCCTCTCTTGCACAGTGCTTCCCTCAACCCTACCACCACTTAGGTATCTTTCTCTTTCTCTTTAGCTTCCGCCGCCACCCCCACCACCACTAAGAAGGCCATTGTTTTCTGCTTCCACAACCTCAAACCACCGCTTCTTCTCCCTCCTTCCAACGCCACCATCTTTGCCGCTTCCTACATCCTCTTCCTCTGTCGCAACTCCCACTTTCCGGACTCTTCCATCGCCATTATCGACTCAACCTCCGGCCACTGCCTCTCTTACAACGAACTCATCCACTGCTTTGAGAACCTAGCTGCCAACATCACCACAGTTTTCAAACTATCAAAATCTCACACTACACTCGTTCTCTCCCCAAACATCATCCAAGTTTCGATCCTCTGCTTCGCGCTCCTCTCCCTAGGCGTGGTCGTCTCTCCAGTGAATCCTCTCTCCACACCTTTCGAGCTCAAGCGCCTCTTCCACCTTAGCAAACCTGCAATCGTCTTCACAGTGACTTCAATCGCGGAAAAAACACGTGAGTTTCATGTCTGTATGGTCGTTCTAGACTCACCCGAGTTCAACTCCCTCACTCGGACTAAGATTCAGCCTCCGAGTCCAACCGCCTCCCCATCGGTGACTCAGTCCAACGTGGCAGCGATTCTGTACTCTTCCGGCACGACGAGGAAGGTGAAGGGCGTTATGCGGTGGTATGTTATACTTTCCATCACGGTTATAAAACCAGATGATATCTTCAATACTTTTTATCGCGGTTGGATTAACCGCAATTCTGAAACCACGCTTGTAAGCTTTGTATAACTACGATTAAATGTGTTTTTTCTACTAGTCACCTTATTATTCATTAATACATTATCCAATTATCAACTATATTTGAGAGGACAACCTTCAACTTGGTTGCCAAAATTTTGATTATATAATTTTATATATGCAACCGACTAACAATATTGGTCTATAATCATTTAGACCTACTGAATTTTCTATTTTCGGTATTAGAATTATGAAATATTCATTAGAATCTTTTGTTATAAACCCACGAAGTTACAACTTTAATCACTTCATGTTTTAATGATCTCCCCGTGCTTTTGATAAAAGCAAAATTAAATCATCTGGACCAGACTCTTTTTATTGTAACATTGTGAAACTACTTCTCTAATATTATCCTCCGTAATGTAAGCATCCTGGATAATTATGGATGGAAATTCTACATTCCCAAGTCGAACTCCTACATCCTTCTACTCTAATTTCTTCCCAAGACAGTTCTTCACTTCTTGTTCCATTGTATGTATGCTACTCTTAATATAATGTTTTTAATTTAATACCTACAGAATATTGTTAAAAATCTAAAAATGAATTATATAGATATGTTAAATCTTTTTAATCGTGTCTTCTTCTAAAAGTGGAAAAGCGAAGAGAGACAAATAGTGAAAAGAACCATTTTTCACAAACAGAGAATCTATTATTTTTCTTTTTGAAAATAGACAAAATTGTTTTGCTATTTTTGTTTGCGCGTCTATGGTTTTTTTTTTTTCTCTCTCAATAGTCAACAATTTATAAGAACCACAACACCGGAACGTGCAATTTCGTTGGCAAAACAAACGATAAAAAGAAAGAAACTGAATCTAAAAAGGGAAAAAGATCAAATGTGAAAAGAATGAATAGTTAAAAAATCCTAAAATAACATAACTAAGAATAATGCAAAATAAGTATTTTCTTATAAAAATACTGATTTATGAATAATTTTTTTCTTTAAATATTATCAACACATTCCCTCACTAATTTAAATTTAAACAAACGAAATAATATAATATCATAATTATGTAAAACTTTGAATAGTTTTTAGTAGAATATAAAATATTATATTTTAATTTCAAGAAAACCTTCACAAATAGAGTCAAATACTTAATGTACATGAATTTCCAAACCAGGAAATGTAATTTTAATAGTATGTCACTACTTTATAATATATGAGCTTCTTTATGTGTGTTATTTTTAATATTTTTTATATTGATCAATCGATAAAATGTGATTGATCTATAAAGTTGGAGAATTTCAATATGTACAAAGTATATTTTTATATGGTTAGTGGGTGTAAAATGTGTACTTTTTACTCGATATAGAAAGTGATTTTTGTTTTTCTTTAAATATTATTGTGTTTTGGAAATTTTTTTTTACCAGATAAAAATTATGTTGAATATTGAGATATGAAAGAATAATAACAATAATCTAACTTTCAAAATCTGTAATAATAAAAATAATAATAATAGTAATAATAGTAATAATAAAACTCTTTATATTTGCATGAGAAATACATAAAATGTTTCAAGTCTCAGAAGCTACAAAACATGAAACAAAAATTTAAGAGAATATAAAGAGTAACGAATTGGGGTACGCATGTGAGATTGAAATAGATCAGAAACAAAGATGGATGTCTATGGTTAAGTTAAGAGAGAATTTCATATTAACAACGTCAATGTAAAATACTCATGTAAATTATAACTTCAACCTATTGTTATTGAGTACAGAGGCACTCTAAAGGAAGGATAATAAATATATACCTAAGTACCTCAGCCTTATTATTGTTATAGTATATAATAAATAATGTTTGCAGTAAATATTTTGTTAATTAAAAATTAAGACAATGGGATATTGATTTAAATAAGCGTGAAAGAAAGTAAAAAGGATTCACACAGAGGAAATGAAGGGATTTTTTTATTCTGACTTTGTTGAAAGCTGACTTGGGACATCTTCAAAAAGGTCAATATGTTTTTTCTCCATAGGCCGCGTCACACTTTCCCATTCGAATGCCAAAGGGACGAATTACGAAAAAGGAATTTGTTTTTCCATGGATTATTATGTCGTAAGCAAATGTTGTAACAGGAATATGTGTTCCAGCAAGGTGATGACGTGGCCATGTGATTTTCTCTCATCTCAGAATGGTTGTGCCCATGTGATTGTGGCATGGATGCAAAGGATTTGGGTTGCTCTAGACCCAAATTTGGTACTACTACTTTCCCTAATCTATCTCCATTTAATCAATAATATAAGGTTTTTTGATGAACAGGACAACATAAGATGAATCGGTTTGGTCGGCTTTGACATTCATTTATGTTTCAGATGGAGAACCGACCAACTAACCTTCATCCCATAAGATTAAAAACATTAATTTTCTAAACTTGTTAAACAAAGACATGTGTTATCTTAACCTCCAATGGAACTCATCAACTTAAACCCTCCAAAGTGGATTGCATTGAACCTTAATCAGTATAAATAGGGCTTCTCATGCTACTTCATTCACATTGCTATAATATACATACACATAGTCATTTGAGAGCACTTGTTTTCTTGACATAATTTGAGTAAGATCATGGCTGCTTCAACGGTGTCAAAAATGTTTGTTATCTTCTTAATTTTTCTTCCATTGGTTTTTGTGAGTTCAGAGGCAAGAGTTTTGCCTAAGTCTTCACCCATCGTTGGTAAAAGGATTAACACTGAACTTCTTTTACGTGATTTAGTCGTCACTTTACGAATTAGAGAGTATGAACACAGGAGGTCAATGCAAGAAGCAAGATTAGAGAGGTTATCACCTGCTGGACCAGATCCTCAACATCATTAGAATGAAAAAGTTTTAGGTTACTTTTATGGATAATTTAGAGAAGTTATATTTCATTTTCTTTTAGACGGGTTTGCCAAAAGTTTGTTATGTTTTGTTTGTTTCCAAATAAGAAGGTTATTGATTAGTTGCTTAGGTTCTTTTTCTCGTATAAAAGAATCTCTCCATGCTCATATGTAGAAACTTCTATCAAATAAATGAAATTTAAAGTGATTTTTATTATAATTATTTGTATCAATAAAAAAAAAGAAAAAGAGATATGACATTACATAGGTAGAAGTAGTACCAATAAGAAACATTGTTGTTATCCAAAGTAAACAATTTAAGGTTTTTAATTAATTATCATCGGTTCTTTAATATATATCAACTAGTTATCAAAAGTGATAATTTAAGGTCTTTAATTATAAAGCAAAGTGATTACACTTTATTTGTTATACCCCACCGGTTATTTGCGTATCAAATGAGTATTCACGTAGGTTGAATTGTATTATGCAACTAACAAGAAGAAAACTTTATTAAATTTTGGTATACATTTCATATTACAAAAATTATAATAAAATATCTAAATTGACAAACAAAATATAATTTCTTAATTTTACTATTATCATATCTTATTAGTATAAAGTGGGGATAGAAAACAATAGGATAAAACACTAAAAAAATAAAATAAAATATTATTAGTCAAAAATCCATGTAAGGGTATGCAAAAGCCATTACACACTCACTCTACTTATTTGAATTAACATCCTATGATATCTATCTATTTAGAAGTGATTACTTTCAAATGTGTGTGTGTCCTAGTAAGTGATAGGGAAATAGTAAAATGAAAAAAAAAATCACATTTGATATGATATATAGAAAGGTAAAATATAAGGAAATTATTATTTTATAGTAAATAATTTATATAATATATATCTTGATAAACCCTCCAAGATTCAAATCAAAGTTGATTTGTTGGTTTTACTTTATGAGAACTCTCTAGCTACAAAGATAATCCATTTCTAACAATGATATAATTATTAATATGAGTTGTTAAGTCATTTTTCTAATACATGAATGTTTGACCTAACAATTTCACACATAACTATATCACCTAAGAAAGATCATTAGTCTTCCAAAACATCATAACCAACAAAAGAACAATTAATTGAATTTGGCATAATAGTATATTGCAAAACATACACCCATTCATGAATGCGATCAATTTATACAAAAAGAAGACAAAAAAATTGGATATTCTATTAAAGAAACAATATATGTCAATAGTCAAGTTAGAAATATCTTGCCACTGGACCAAATGCAAAATTAGCAACATTTACTTCATGTGATCCTAAAAAATTTAAAATCAACTCACCCTCGTTACGAATGCTAACATAACTAAGGAAGAGAGTCAATTATGAGACCAAAAGAAATTGATTCCAAACCAAAGGACATGGAAAATGTATTATACTTCTAAACAACATTTTTATTACACAAAATTTCAAATAAGAGTTTATTATACTTTTAAACAATTAAAGAGTTGACATCAACAAAAAGTTTCAATAGATAGACTAAATTGGATAACTTAACAATTGGATTGTTTTATGGATTACTATATCAACACATCTATAAATGATTTGATTTTTTGATGGTTAAGTCATAATTTGAACTTGTCGGTAGGTGTTAAAAACACAATTGTTCAAATTTGGTATGCATGCCCCATTATCTAGTATTTGGACTTGCAAATAATTATAAACATCGTAAAGGTTTGGAATAAGGAATCAAGAACTACTAATAATAAGGGTGTACAAAAACTTATTACACAAATACCTAAACTAGAATTGGGTGTATGACTAACTACTACTATCCAAATCATAAAACCTGACCATTACCTTGTCATTCAAAACATAACTCATAAATGTTTAAACACACATCCATAACATACTTTTGGCCTAGGTAAACTTCTTCAAACAAGTTTAAAAGTGCAATAATAAAAACATAAATATATTTTTGAGGTTGTATTTACATAAAAATAAGCACATTTAAAATAATTTGTGCAACTTTTTGTGGAAGTCCTAAAAACTCCTAAACTCTTATCTTTTGCATCAAATCCTAGCCCATAAACACTTTTTTTCACTTTGTTGAACTTCTTTCCACAAACTACTTTCATCTTGTTCAAAAGTGGAAGCAAATACAATAACAACAATATAAATATATTACTAAGGATGCATTTAAATCAAATTAAGCACATCTAAAAATAATTTGTATAACTCTTAATGAAATTTTAAGAAAACCTAACTCTTACCTTCTATCTCATATCATAATCCATAAATCTTGTTAAACAAACACACGAACACTATTATTACTATTATTACTAGTTGAACTTCTTCTTATAATCAACTTTCGGCTTGTTCATAAGTGCAAGAAAATATAAAGCAACATTATTGAGCTTGTTTTTAAATCAGAATAGCTACATTCCAAAAATAATATAACTCTTGATAGAAGTTCAAAAAAACATAAACTCTTACCTTTCATTTCATATCCTAATCCACAATAGTTGACATAGAAACACACAAACATTGTTGTTGTTAGTTAAACTTTCTCCTACAAACACCTTTGTCAAGAAAAAGAAAATGCAAAAACAACATCATTAGGTTTGTATTTAAAATTAGGGTAATTACATCCAAAATATTTTTGTATAATTTTTTAGTGAAGCCCAAAAAATCATAAATTCTTACCTTTTTCTTTAATTGAAATCCAAAAACCTCGTCACAGACACATACAAGCATAAATATCCTCTCCTCCTCGTTGAACCTCTTCATACAATGTTCATAAAATAAAAAAGTTTAGGTTTCTAAGTGAAAAACAAATTACTTAATCTCTATTATAACTATCGTTGAATGTTGAACCTTTGAACTTATAATCATTCGATCGTCTTCAATTATGCTTTGGTCTTCGTCTTGAGTGTAGTTAAGATTTTTTCACAAATGAAAAAGAAAATCTAGAGTAAACAAAAGTTGTTATAAATTAAGAAGTAGAGGAGGAATGGAGAAGTAAACCATGCGAAGTAAGAGAAATGAAACAATGACAAAAGCAGTAAAAAGAAAAAGACAAAAAAAAATGTAAACCTGTGTCAACATATTAAATGGGGTAATTTAATTATTTTCCTAATAGTTTATTTTCTTGTATAATTTTGAATATTGGGCAAATAGTTATCATTCAATATTTAAACTTAAATTTAAGGCTTCAATATAAATTTACTACTTATTAATAACTTGCAAAAGTTATTAACATTAAGAAATGTAAATATATTATAAAATTTAAGACTTAATTATCTTTTCAATCACACATTAAGTCTTTTCAATCACTTTAAGGACAGTGTCAACTAGTAGATAAGGTATGAAAAATAACAAAAAGGGCAAAAGTTGTTAATACTCTATATCAGCCATAAAGACAAAGTTTGGATGTTTCACCAAAAGTCACTGTGATAGAGAAAAGAGTGATCCATATCAATAAACACTCCAGTCAGCATAGAAGTCAAGAGTTTTTTTCATAGTACAATCATCTAAAGCAAAAGGGTACCAACCTTCTATTATAGAGAAAACATTGTCAATGTTCCAAAGGGAGACAAATTATGATCTAACACTAAACTTCAATAAGTTTCTTAGTTGCTAGAACAAAGCCCTTAACCCGGTTAAAAAACCCATAAAAATGTTTCTATAGCTACTAGAAAAATCACTAAAATAGCTTATCATGGTTTTGTTAGGGTTAAACTTGATGCGATAGTAGCTACTGATTTGGAAGTCCAAGAATTTCATTTTATCCCTTCTAGTTTGCACTTAACTATTGTATGTTAATGTTATGCGGGATTGTAGTCGAATGCAGGAGGGATACAGATTACTCAGGCTCTGTCTTCTAAGTTTGAGAAGAAGTGTAAGTTCATTTTTAAATTTTAGGTCAATTGGGTTTAATAAGGATTTCCTAGTAATTTGATGAGTTAGAATGATGTATTTAGACTTATAAGAAATCTGAAAAACTAAAAAGGGATATTTTCAAGACAGTTAAAAAATTTGTTTGAAAGAATACTATAAAAAAATAATAAAGAAACTTTTTATCTCAATGGACTTTTCTTTGTTTTGTTATTTTACTTTTTAATATAAAGGAGTCATTTAAAGGATTTTCATTATCATTCAATTATAAAGTATAATGCATGATAAATTTGTTAGACTTTTGTAAAAATCATCCTAAAAGTCATTCTGGTAACATAAAAATATTTAAAATAATTATAGATCATTATTAAATTAAAAAATAAAAAATTTAAAGTTTTTTGGTTCAATTAATTTAATCATGGGTTTGACCAACATAAAATACTTCTTGGTCTATGTACCGAAGCATTCCAATTAGTGCTAACAGAAACAATAATGTGCACTTAGAGTGAGTCCAACAATTGAAAAGCAACCATTAATTAAGCCATTCAAATGCAATACAACTTATGTTGGATAAGACAAATTGCTTAATTTATTGGTTACATGGTACCCTATTTAATTGTTTAATAAGACAATAAACCATACATGGTTTGCCTATTGTTGGATAGCAACTTATGTTATAATACCATATAAAACCCATGGCTAATAAGACCTTCTGGTAATATTTTAAGTCTTTAGTAACCTAAAAATAATTTTCTTTGTCTTTAGTTATGGAGCAATGGTTGTCTCTCTGTATGCACAACCATAGGAGGGATTATGTATGCGAGGACACTGCTAAGTCAAAGTAATAAATAATAAATAAAATAGTACATGCATAATAAAGAATATCTTGCAAAATATATAGTATTTTTAATAACCTCAAACATTAACTGCTGTTTATTGGAAGATAACACCAGCAATATGGAGATTGAATAATAACACAGACTATAAACCATGATGATGAAGATAAACATGTTCAAAGGATCAAGTAGTGAAGATTGATAAAAGAATTAAGGACAATTATAATAAATATTGTGGTTATTTATGACAAAGAAATTATTGTACTTCAATTTTAATGGCAAAAGTTAAATAAAGAGATTCAAAAGTCTTATGGATCCGCAAACAAACCACCCAAGTGATAAAAGCTACTTTTAAAAAAAGTAATAACTCTTTACTCAACTTGACATTAGAATTGATTAAAAAAAATTATACCTTTCAACCAAACATGTTTTAAATTGTGAATAATTTTCGGATGGGATGTGCACCTTAATGGCAATGAAGCCATGAATAATTTTTTACACCATTTCGCAAGCCACGCTTGTTATGAGGATAATGTTGTATGCAATTTATTAACAACCAAACTCTCATTTGAAAATAAAATAAATTATCATATACAAAATTAAATTATGTATCTAAGTCTAATTAGAATATATCTAAAAACCTTATCCGTAGTACAAATAAAGATAATTGGGGGCAGGTGTCTATCATAAACTTTTGACCGCAAAACTATTATAAGATACTCTTTATTTTCTCTTTTGTAATTTTGGTTTCTCTTCCAAACATTATAAAGGTGTTTATTTTTGGGAAGTACATTTTAATTTTGTGAATTTTTAACTTAATTCCTTTAAAGTATTTTTAATTTTGGTTCAAGATTTTAAGTGTAATAGTAATTTAAATTAATGACATTTATTAACTTGGATTTTTTTTAATTTAATAATTTATTATTTTAAATATATATATATATATATATATATATATATATATATATATGAAAAACATAATTATATATAATCGAAATCAACATGTAATGTGAAAAATTAATATGTAATTTGAATTTACCTTGAATTACTTACGACCAAAAATCTATATTTAAAAATTTCAAGTAATAAATTATATATTATTAGACACAATTATTTAAAAGATAATCTCACTTTTTATCTTATTTATCCTCTTTCCTATGTTATGTCAAACAACTTTTATCTTCTCATACCTACTATAAAATTCACTAAATTATCTAAAGTAGTTAAAATCGAAATTTTGAGTAGGATGTAAAGAGTTCATAAGATCATAGATCGTGAAATCGTAACACGAATCATAGATCTTATTTTAAAAAAAAATATATATATAAATATATAAAATAATATTTTTGTCAATAAATAAAAGAAATTAAAAAAAAAATTGAGGGATGATTCAATCTTAATACAAAATTGTTTAATATAGTCTCCTTTTTTTCATTTTACTTAATAAAACTGTCAAGAATCTCATAAACACAAAGTTTTGTGAGTCTGAAAGTAAAGTGGTGTCCTGCAAACAAGAAGATATAGGTTTGTGACTAAGATTTTAGAATTTGGTAAGAAGAATGCAGAAGAAACTCTTTATTTGCCTTACTTAAATTAATTTAATTTATTTTATTTGAATTTGAAATAAACTCAACCAGGAAGGAGGAGTGAGCATGACAGGAGTAAATGAGTAGTGAGACTCTTCATTTTTTTAATTTTATTATAATTACATTAGTTTTAAATAAAATTAGGTTTGAACATTAACTGAGGAAGGTGAACAGTCTGATACAGGAAAAGATTGAGATCACACATTTTTGGGATTTTGTTCCTCCATCCATACGATTTTGCTATTTAACATCTTACTGGATTTTGAATTGTATTAAGCATGTAAAATCTTTACAATAAACTCTCAGATTTTAACTACATGAAACCACCAATTATATTAAACCAAATGTAACTTCCTTAGATCATTGCTCCTATCTCTACAACACTTCCTAAAGAGGTTATATGTATTGCTCTATCAAGAGAAAAAAAAGAGAAATTTTGATTACAAGAAAATAGACTCAATTAGTTCTTTTTAATATTTTTTTATCCAGAATTGAGATTTATCAAATATCATTCATCCATTTGTGTATGTGTAATCTCGATGACATATCTTCATTCTTAGAAATGTGACATCCTCAATTTCCATATCATTTCTATTAATCTTTTTCATAATCCATAATTCTGATTCTTTGCCTATGAAATTAAGAGTTTAATTTTTGTTTCTTTATTTCAATTCTTACAAGTATACAACCTGATTTCCTAAAGGTCCTAACTCATATTTTAACAAGAAAGAGGGTTCATATCACCTCCACTACCCTCTCCTCATCAAAACACAACTCCATATCTACAATCCACACCATCTAAATAACCACCTCTAATTTGAATCCTACATCTTAGTAAACCTCACCTCAACCTGAATTGGTTCCTGAAAATACTCATTTTATAGTAACTAGAGGAAAAGTTGACATTTTTAAGCCTAGAGTACTTTTTGCAGAAATTGTCTCACACGTTGTCAAAACTACTCTCTTAATTCTTTGAGTGACAATCTACAACGGATGAAGAATACTAAAATCTTCTACAAAATAAGACAAAATTTGGTTCTCCTCCCACTAATTGGTCCAAAGTGAATATATAAAATCTCTTAAAAATATCCAAGCATAAAGCAAGGCTTGTTACAAAAGCTCTCTTAAAAATAAGGCCTTGATTAAAATGAGACTTTTAGTCTTATGGTGAAGATTAGTACAATAAGTGTTCTCATTATAGCAATTTTAAGATAATGACACATGAGACAAGTTAATATTATCAATGTCTTCTTAAATGGCTACATTCAAGAGGAAGTTTATATATAACAACCTGAAAAGTTTGTTTCATCTTATCCAAATTTAGTATACAAATTGGACATATTTATCTATGACCTAAAATAAGATCTAAGTTCTACTTTTTTTCATCTTACACCAACAAAACGTACCGATATACTTTATCACATATATTATTGTCTATGCTGATAATATTTTAATAACTGGAAGCTCTTTCAAGATTATCGAGACTTTTATCCAAAAGATCTTAATCTCAATTTCTTTCTTGAGATAGGAGTATCTAACACTACTAATAGTAGAGTTCTTCTTAACCAAACAAAGTACAACCAAAATCTTCTTAGTAAAAATGTTCAATGCTAAGCCAATCAAGACTACTTTAACCCCTCGAATAAAACTTACTACTGAAACCACGGAAGAATTTGAATATTCAACTTCATACAAATTCATAGTTAAAACTTTTCAATATGCAATCATAACAAGACTTTATGTCAGTTCATACATTGGTTTCTTTGTCATCACTGGAAACCAGTAAAGAGAGTTACATAAATGAATAAAACAATATAACTTAATTTTTAAACCATTTAAAAACCTTAACATCACAGGTTAGTGTAATGCAAACTGGGCATCTGATTCTCCATATATAAAGTCCATTCTTGGCTACCAACAAACAAGATATTGAGATTAAATACAACATTGCTCTTCTTGTTGAAATGTAATGGTTAAAAGCTCTTCTTAGTGAGCTTCAAATAAAGTTGAATAACATTCTTAATGTTGTTCTTCTCCCTGCAAATCCATTTATTTATTCAAAATGAAAGGATTTTGAATTGGATTTGTGGTTTATAAGAAAAAAAAAACATCACAAGGAGAAATCACAGTCAAGCACATATTATCTCAGTTTTAATTAATTAATCCCCCAATCAAAATTTCACCTAGTCACACCTTTCTGTTATTTAGAATCAAAATATGAAATCCAAAGCCACATTTTAATTTGCAGAAGGATTAAAAGAAATACAATCCAGTTTGTTAGAATAATTATATATATACATATATCCTTCTCATTTTGTTTCATGAATTCCAAAAGATTAATATTTAGTTTTTTTAATTTTCTTTTAATTCTCTCTCTCTCTCTCATCCCTTCTACATTTTTAGAAGTAAGCTTTTATTTCATGAAATCTAAAAGATTAATTTTCAGTGTTTTTGTTTTTTCTCTCTTCTTTTCATATTCTTTGCCTCTCTTCATATATCCTAACAAATTTATACTAAAAGAAACAAAGAAAATAAACCGAGAAACTAAATGATTAAAATACAACTAATCATTTTCAGTTTTAATAATTGTGGATTTATCCTTTTTATAGTTTTTAAAAAATATTTTATTCAATGTTTTTCATTAAACTTCATTTATATAATTTTCTTTTATTCTACTAAACGAACTTGAACACACACTCCATCACTTCCAAAACATACAGAAAAAACAATGTTGATATGTAAATATGATACAATGTTGATAGGTAAATATAAAACAATGTTAAGACATAATTGGATAAAGAATGACTTGGTAATTTTAAAATGTTTTAGTATGATTATAATAAAAATACTTTGAAATCCTTAGAAAATTATTGTTTGTACGATCTTAAGTTAAATAGAAGAAATTATATATTTAAACTAAACGAGAAAGGAAAAATATAACACTTATATTTCTCTTATAAAATAGTACATTTTCTTTAACCGTCTTATGTTAAATGAATTGTATAGTTTGGAGTATAAGAGACAGATAATAATAATGTCTCTCCAAAAAGGGGTTGATAATTTACTACAAAATTTAATAAATCAAAATAAATTATAACCAAGAAAAAGATTAAAAAAAACTAGGTTAAATAGGGGACAAATTCTTCCTCCACCCCCATACCCTCTTCCTGCACCCCATATAATTTTTTTATTCCATGACTACCCTTCATGAAATTACATAAATACCCTTATCATTTTTTGAAATTGTGAACCGGATGGAGGTGCATCCGGTTCTCATTTTTAAAAAAAAATACAAACCGGACGATCTCATCCGGTTCTCAACCCAGCAGATCGAAAAATCCTCAAATTCGCCGTCGACAGCCCCCCAAATCCCAAATCAAATACTCTAATCATCAATATCACCTACTAATTGCTAATAAACATCACAAATTGGTTACCTAATGCTTCTATGAAGGATTAATTAAAAGATTTTGAATAACGAACGGAAGTCGCGAATGGCTTACCTAAACCGGACGAAGGTTCTCTTAACCGGATGGCTAGCTAACAAAACGGCTGAAGGAAGTATTTGGCTCACTAGCACAGCGGAGAGAGCTTTGGACGATGTTTATTAGCAATTAGTAGGTGATATTGATGATTAGAGTAGTTGATTTGGGATTTGGGGGGCTGTCAACAGCGAATTTGAGGATTTTTCGATCTGCTGGGTTGAGAACCAGATGAAGTCGTCCGGTTTGTATTTTTTTTTAAAATGAGAACCGGATGCACGCCCCATCCGGTTCACAATTTCAAAAAACTGTAAACCGGATGGCCTGGTCATCCGGTTGGGAAGGGGAGGAGTTTTATTAAGATAGGGGTATTTATGTAATTTCATGAAGGGCAGCTATGGAATAAAAAAATTATATAGGGGTGCAGGAAGAAGGTATGGGGGTGGAGGAAGAATTTGTCTGAATAGGGTTAGTCTCCTTCAACTTGCGAGGTAAGTGGGTCAAACCATACCAGGCAAGAACATTCATAAGACATGCTTAGCATCTAAAAAAGATTGAGCCAAGTTGGCTAACGCTACGCCAGAGTCAAAATTGACAATACATAATAGAGAAGAGAAATGAAATTATACTCTTATAAAACATACGTATTATTATGTATTCATTGTTATTAGATCATTTTATTCTTAATTTACCATTTCGCTTCAAATTTCTTAAAATATGTCCTGTTTAAAATTTTATATTATCATTCTGTAAATTAAAAATAAGATCATATTTGTAAAATTTTGACAACAAATTCGCACAAACAATCAAAATAATACATAATTATAATCAATGGTTAAATCAATATTACATATACAATTATGGATAGAGTAATAGTTAATGTAAGTTATATCGATAGATCGAACAAATAAAATTCACGATTTATACTAAATTATATAGAGTAATAGTTTATGTAAGTTATAATGATACATGGAATAAATAAAATTCACTATTTATACTAAATTATTACTGATGTCATTGTTAAGGTAAAACTTTATTCTTCTTTATCTATCTTTCTCTGTATCTCTCTCTCATACACACACATACTGGCTCACAAGTGAAAGGATAGAATGAACTTAACTTCCAAGTTCAGCTGTCGTTATAATAAATATTCCAGAGAACAATGTTACATTACAGCAGACAAAAAATGTAATGAAGAAAAATTAATGAAAACAAAACTTTCTCACTAACCTGAAAACTGTAGATAGACGCCTATATAATTTCAAATTTAAGGTCAGTTCAAGGGAATGCAAAAGGAAAATATCCATCACTTCACCTTTGTGTCTTGCTTATCCAGTTAAGAATATGAGAACAATCTTCCCCCTTCACAAAATGCCTTCATAAGAAAACAACGCTTAAATTAAATCTCTTTGCTGCTGCAAGGAATATAATTTAGTATAATTATTTGCCCCAAAACAAAAAAGAGTACCTATTTCTGGTGCGGTAAGACTTTAGTTGTGTAGCTTCTCGGCGATTAGAAATATCTCTCGACATTCTTAGGTGTTCAGGCACAAGAAGACTTCCATTACAGTCATGGTATGCGCCGTTAATGAAACTGAGAACGGTTTCCTGCCATGAGTAGTTCATTTCAAGATAAAGCATACATCAGAGAAATAAACAAAAGAATGGATTCCCCCACAGAAAAACAAACATTTTCCTTAAGTTTAAAAAAAAAAACATATACAGAAGGAAACCACCATTTAGGTTTAATAAAGTACTTCAGTTAACAGCTGCTTCCAACCCTTAAAACTTGAAAAAAGTACTATGACATCTTCATTCCTAGTGTGAGACATAACCTTATTACATTTTTATAAATTCTAAATTGATGAGGTTGTTGGCTTTAGAGTAGTATTCGTGTGAAATAACAAGAGAAACGTATGTTCACAAGGTAACACCCAGTGGCGAAAGATTCGATTGTTATACCAGAGGTTTAGAAGCATCAAGCCACTGGTATATGTTTTCATTACGAAACCATGTCAACTGCCTTTTTGCGAAATTCCTACAGAAAGTATAAGAAAAAACTTGTTAAATAACTGAATTACGCTGCTGCTCTATAGCAACAAAATATGACAAGCATCTAAAGATCAAATAAATATGAAATCCAGTGGAAACAAAATACCAAACATCAGCAGAGGATAACATTGTGATGCATTGGTGAGATAGCACTTAAGTACTATAGGTTATTTTTCCTGATAATTTCAACATGCCAGCATGTATTTTCTGGGTGGGTATAAATGATGGTAATAATCTACCTGAACCACATCAGAGTAATGGGCTAAGATATAGAAACATTTTCGACATAAACAGGATGGAAAAGCACAAGCCACCATTCTTGACATGTGATAGATTGAAGCCGACCAAGGAAAGTTTTTTTAAACAGCCACGTGTACAGAATACTAATTAACAGCATACACCAGTTCTTGAAACAGGACAAGCAAGTAGAACATCAAAAAAAGCAAACAAACAACTTGCGCAAAAATTGTTATCTGATAAAGATACTACGAGAAATTGAAAATTCATGAATCATAATTGGGTTTTGTTACTGAACATATTTTATGTTGAACATCTTTTTGTTGAACTTGACATTTAATTATACAAACCCACTCTAGTGCTTACTTTAGAATTAAAACATAAAAGAGATCAACCTGGGACAGGGATATGTTCAATGCAATCAATTTAGCACCTTATCACTACACCATAAATGAAACATTACCCTTTAATTCATTGGCAAGAGAAAACATAGTAGCACTTTTCAAGTAGCTGGAGAATAATTTATCATAGTTGGCACTTTTCTTTTCTTTCTTCAGAATTCCATTTTTAGTTTGTAAAGGAGAAAATCAATTACAAGCTTGTAATATGCAGGTGTATAAATACTGAAGGCAATCAAGAGTAATATTGATACCCTTTTAAGAAGAAAGACTACAACACCAATATTCAGAACATTCACAGAAAAGCCCAAACAAAATTTTGGAGAATTTTACCTATATTAAAAAATTTGGAATGAAGCAGCATGGAAAAATTCCTAGAAGAGGCAGCATTTAGAATTGAAGCAGTGTTTTCTCTTGCACATTTCACTTGTTGGTCCAAGTGATCTCAAATGGTTATTAGAAACGAGAAAGAGATAGAGGATCCTCTCATGGTCTTAAAAGTTCTCAAACACAATGAAAGAACATGCTTTGTAGTCTGTATTCTAAATTTCTCGTTTAATTCAACTTTACAACAACAAAGCAGTAATCAACAAACCATACCAGAGAACAGCGACTAGGAAAAAATAAGAAAAATTTATAGCATAAATTTTTTAACAGTAGAAACATTCAGTGATAGAGATTTACTTAAACCAAAATCATTTAAAGGAAAAAAGATTAATTTTTAATATATACAGAATATTTTAACTGAAAAGGAAAACTAAAAGTACTCTTCTACTTTTATCTTATAAAACAACAAAATGCATTACCGTGATGCTTTTTGAAATTCAAACAAGAATTTGTAAAATTCTGCAACAGAACTCTGACCCCCGTGCTCTCTGCATCTTTTTAAGTACTCCATTGCCTGAAATTAGTGAATCACGCATACTAAATATGAGTAAATTCATAACTATTTCAATAGAAAAATATAAAGACCAACTTAATAGACACGTTCTATGAGCCATCAACTACTTTACATCCCTAATGCTTAAAATTGTACTGCAACTTTATATTATACTAAACATTAAAAAAGGGAAAGTTGGAGTAATATTCTACTACAATTTCAACCAACACTGTTTCTTATAGCATAAAGAACTTATTGTGGTACACAATATACAGAAGTATTTCATCATTTGAAATTCTAAGATGGTAACATTAAAATGTAGAAGATGTAAGATATACTTGTCTGTAGCCAATTGCTTTAGTTGCAGAATTGGAGTTTGGATGAAGACCCGTATCAAGAAGCCAATGAGCCTCAGACAAAATCCCATCCCTTCCTGTAGTTGAAGAGAGCTAAGAGACTTATTGGAATCAAATATTCATGTATTAATGACACAGCTTGGCATGTATTGTTATAACAACAAGCTATGCGATGTGCCAATGCATACAGATAGAGAAGAATGCTCTACAAAATGTAGGGGATTCATTTATAAATTGAGTGTTTTCCTGTTTAGGATATACCTAAAAGCATATCTTCACACCGATAATCAAGTGATTTATAGAGGTCAAGTCTATGACTAGAAAGGAAAAAGCACATAAACTCATAGTCTAACTCTGATGAGCTAGTTTCTTCCATTCCATCAGCGTAAGTGTTCATATCAGATAACTCCGAACCCTCAGCAACACTACATTCACTCTGTTCCCTGAAAGAATCATATGGCACCCGAAACGCAGAAGGAGGTGATCCACTAGACTGCCATTCCAAAGAAATATACATAAATGGTGAATTTATAAACATATTTCAGACAATTCAGCAAACCATGGAAATCATGAATTTGACTTGTATATCCTCAGAAGAATACAGGTTTGTAAGTAATCAGTCGATTACAACCAAAAAGGAGATAATCGCACCACAACCATATTACCCAAAAAAGAGATAATTGCACATTAAAAGAGACAATTGATTACAACGGATATTTTTATTGTGGTTAGTATTCGTATTAGCACCAATGTGCAACAAATGAATGAGAGTTTTCTTCAATCTTTCCATAAGGTTAGTAGCCATGATAGAATTTAGAGTTGCATGAGACTATCAGTAACTTGGCAAGCATACCTTAATAATCTCTAGGCTACGCCTTAATCGATACCAATCATTCACTGCTAGAAATTGAGCCTTTGGATCACCTGCTTTTACCACCAACTGTACAGCTGTATCCCAGTCTCCATTCCTCTGTAGTTCAGCTAATTCTTGATTTACTTCAGATATAATCTCTGGAGAAGCTTTAGGTACATCTGGCTTTCCATATATGAACCTTATATTTAAAAATTCAAACATAACTCACAGGTATAGTGTCCCACATTAGCATATCAATAGCTACATAAAGAAAATGAACTCTAACAATGCGAAATATGACATTCATAATCCATACAGTCGACGCCCATACAGCTTCCTTCATTTGGCAGAAGTTTATAATATCCAACAAAGCCTAAAAAACTAGGACTTGTAGTTGGATTATGCTAGTGTACGAAAAGAACACTTAAAATAACTAGAAAATTACCATAACATACAAGTATATTTCACATTCTTCAAGAAATGATGAAACAGCAAAACACTCAGAAACCAAGTCTGCATCACTTGTTTCCTGATATTTGATTATTTTTCATCATCTTAATGCCCAACCATGCACTTCCACACCCCAGTTTCTTTTCTTTGTCAAGGATATAAATAGCTCTGAGATTACTAATGAAATGAATGACTTTCTTAGCAGGTTGTGGAAACAAAAAAAGACAAGTAGATTTCATTTCCTATTTATGTTTTCTTGTTAACTTATTACAAATAAATATATAATACAACCACTATGCAACTACGAAGTTCAATTTGAAATAAAAATGTAGTTAACAACGTCAAAATAGGTAATTGTAAAAGACATACCATCTTAAATACAATCCAGTGCCTCCAACAACTATGGGAACACGGCCATTGTCAAGAATACGTCTTGTAGCTCGCCTTGCATCCTCAAAAAACTGCCCAACAGAATAGTCTGATAAATAACAATTAGTTTTAATTAGTGAAAATAGAAGTTAAGTTTCAATAACAGAAAAACCAATACGAAGCTATGCAGCACAAACACCTCCCATATATGAAGTGTCAGTGTTGAACGCATTTTCAGACAAATCTCAATAGATGTCCAATTAAAAATATATGTTGTCATCTCAAACACTTGAGCCAACACCTCAGTATGAATGGAGACAAAGTGTTTAGAAAAATCATTTCTTAATTTTTAGAACAGTCAACTTAAAATGTAACAAATTATTAAAAAAAAATGTCATCTTTCTTTTGTTAGACTTATTATCATAGAAAAAGTGTAAAACTTAACATGCTGGTTTGAGAAGTTGAACATACCTTCGCTGAAAGATGTAATTCATCTCACTTTGGGATATTTTTTGTAAAGAGATCAAGTGCTTACGTTGTAAAATAATGTTTCCCAATAATCTCTTGTGAGACTCATCATCATCACAGACGAAAGGTGAACATACAAGAATAAATAAATATTGTTTATTAATTTAGAATTTTGTTATGCTCTTATGTTCCCATATTTCATTTCATTTGTTATGTAGCATCTCAGTGTGCAATATTTTAGACATTAGCAGGAGTATTTGGAGTCCGGATCAAATAACAAGCTTCATAGAAGATACACAGAAAAATGTATAACTCAATCCAACGTAAAACACACCTTCAGATGGGTGTAGTATGTCAACCAGATGATGCGGTACCTCCTAACAAGAGAAGCAAACAAAACAAAAGTAAATAAACTAAAATCAAAGGTTCCAAAAATGGTTGTTCAAGCAGATAAGAAATTCAAAAGACCTATAACAGACAGAGTAAAGCATGCGTTATGTCACAATCCCACACCTTTCTTTCATCTGGGGAAGGCTTTGCAGATCCAACGTCAAGCCCCCGATACACCTGCGGTACAATACAAGCCAATGAAGCCACTCGAATAAATAAATAGCATTATTTCATACACCATAAAACCAGTTACATATCACCTTTGATATAACTTTTAAAGTAACTATTCCAGAAATCAACATTCTTTAACGGGAAAGACAATGTAAAATTTACCTGATGATTTATTCCAATTAAACTCAACAAAAACAACAACAAACATGTTCAATTACACACACACACACACACTCCAAATTCATAGCATCTTCATGAAAAATCAATTTTGTCCCATAGTCATTAACTTCTCGTTTTAAAAAATACTGTCCTACAAAAACAATAATATTTTATCTCGGGAAATTATAATAATAATAATAATAATAATAATAATAATAATAATTCAGCAGCTAAACAAAGTTATTATCCATGACTTAGCTGAATAGCAATTTGCAAGGAGACTGCAACATTTGAACTTAAAATCCCAAAACCCTACGGCTATCACCACTACCACCTCACACGCAATGCAAAAACACGATTGAGGAAAATGGTTGTTTGTGTTTGAATATAATATTACCTGGACGGAGTCGGCACTGACGATTTCGCCGTTGAGGCGCTTAGCGAGTTCCAATGCGAGGCGGCTCTTGCCCGAACCAGTGGGTCCAGAAATCACAATCACCTTCTCTTTCTTTTTCCTTTCGGAAGCAGTCACCAAAAACCGCCGCCGGAAAGTGAGAGAGCACTGACGTGGCCGGAATAGCGACCTCTCCGGAAAACGGAAGCAGGTGCGGAGAGTGCAGACTCCATTGTTAATCATGGTCGGAGTTGCAGTGTGAGTGAGGCGTGCCAAGTTCAAACCAAGGTATATAAATATTGGAATATTTAGATTGGATAACAGATATTTTTGTCTCTATTGTCACTATTAATTTAAGCAAGATTAGATTTTAAAAGGTAATAAATTCTCTGATTTTTTTTTTAATAAATTCACTTACCATTACATTCTTATTTATTTTTTTAATTCTGTTTTAACATTTTACTTTGAAAATATTAGTTACGGTTTAATCATTTTGTGACAGAAAATGGAAAAAAAAAATAATTTTCCATTTTTGGAAAACAAAATTTTAATAAATATCAAAAAATGAAAACTATATACATGTAGTTGAATTTTTGTTCATTCCTTTCAAATTTAATATCTTAAAAACGACTATTATTTCTTGAATACGTACTCTGAGTCTAATAAAGATTTCATCTTATGAGCAATTATTTATCGTCAATTCTTTAATACATACATAATATAGTTTCAATTAATATATAGTCTTTCATTTGACAGAAAAACTAAATATTAAATTGAAGTAAATTCTCCCATATATATTTTAAGATATTTCTTTTTCTCTAAATATCTAAGGATCTGTAAAAAAGATCACAAAATTATATATAGAATTACATTAAAAAACGTAAAAACTATATGAGTAAAAATGTAAACTTATGTGTGAAATTTCAAGTTCCATCCTACATTAGATTATTAAGTTATAAAACTTTTAAATTTAAAAACAAATTACTAAAAAGATAACATCAAAATTATAGCATATCTCTGTAGTTATCTAGTTTTTTTTATATGAAACTATTAATTAATAAAAAATACAAAACATAGTGGAATAAATTTATAAACACATTAACTTTTAATTTTTTATTAGTAATATACTAACAATTTATATTTATATAAATGATATTTTAGCATTTTATTTTAAAAATCAATATTATGCATAACTTAAATAATACGATAATGATATTAATATAACAAAAAAAAAAAGAAATCTATTAAAATCAAATTTGGAGTTGTGGCAACATATCTTCATGCTGTTTCCAAAAAAGAAATCAACACCATCTAAAATTTATCTTCCTTTCTCTGATTTTACTTTTCATGCTATTAGAAGTATAATGCATTGTGGGTTCCGCGCTCATGCTTGTAATCGTTTTTTACACATTTGTTATTATTCTCATAAGTACAAGGAATTTAATATATGTAAGAAACTCCTACAATAAATAGTTATAACAATATAAAATATTAATAAAAAAATTACAAATGTTCTTATTTAATAATTACTTTTTATGTTGGAAACATATTTTAATAATTATTTTTTCAATTTATATAATTTTTTATTATTATAAAAAACGGCCATAAGCTCAAAAACTAAACAATCTCATAAATATATATATATATATATGATTATTTTTAAATGAAGAAATTATATAATAATTATTTATAGAGGTATGCCAAAAATTATTTTATTTGTTAAAGAGCAAAATTTTCTAATAGATAAATACCAAAACTAAATATAATAAAAAGAAAGTAAGAATGCCATAGATCATACGTCCGAAGACCGCAAGTGCTTAAAACTACACTTCATGAGATACCTGTTTTCAGAGCCTTCATGTTTGGGCACTGTCGAAAAGCGTCTTTGCAGACCAATCTTCATATCGTCTTAAAAGTTTTACTCAACTCAAATATTCTTAACTAATAATGCTTCTAACAAGAGTCAAGTTTCTTAAGAAACCAAGACTCTGAAGATATATTATTTACCAACAGTTACATAGGTTTGTAGAGCAACATCAATCATATAACAAATTAGACCGTCATAAGCCAATAGATCGAATCTAGCCATCAAAAATTGTGAACTTCAGATTCAGATACATAACATGCAGGTTCATTAGGAAATAGGAGCAAACAATTAAGAAAATTAAATTATAATTCGCTGAGAAACATGCATAAACTCTATGTCGTCCTGGCACAATTCTTCATTATCTACATAGGCTAGAAAAATCAGCAGTGATCTCACGCTGTGTATGGGTTCCCACCAGGTGCTCCTCCCATATCTCTGCTTGGCACGTCTCTAGTGGGAGCATTGTTTGACCATCCTGCATTTTGTGGAAAACCTCCCGTGTTCTGATTGTGGGGTACCCCTCCCATGTTACCGGTGTAGTTATTCTGAGGCACACCTCCTCCAGGACCATAGCCACCACCCATGTTAGGAGGAGGAGGGGGAGGAGGGTAACCAGCTCCAGCATTTGGAGGAGCATATCCTCCTGCATTTGGTGGGGCGTATCCACCAGCATTGTTAGGAGGATATCCACCTTGGTTGCTGGGAGGAGCATATCCACCCTGGTTGCTGGGAGGAGCATATCCACCCTGGTTGCTTGGAGGTGCATATCCCCCCTGATTACCGGGAGGTGCATATCCCCCCTGATTACCGGGAGGTGCATATCCACCTGCATTGCTTGGTGGAGCACCACTTGGAATAGCACCAGGATTTGGCATAGGAGGCCTACCCTGCATGTCTCTGTTCACAACATTCTCCCTCCTCCTCTCGAAGTTCCTTGACCTGTCAGCATTGCGTGGCCTGTCATTGCGCCTGTTTCTCTCATTTGCCCTGGCATTGTTTCTAACCCACTCTTCATGATACTTGGGATCATAAGGAACTGCTTGCCCATTAATAAAGGGCTCACCTGATCAGGAAAAAAGAAAAAAGTTCACAGAGCACATGGTTATGGCATTTGTCGCTCAGAGACAGAGATTTACATCGTAACCTACTATGAAACATCCTAACAATTATAACATGCCACGCTAAGCTTATGTGATCCAAAAACGTTCATGCAACTAAAGGCACAACAACCATACTTCAAACAGCAAATGCACACAAAGAAGCAGACAACAGATCAACAGAGTTTACCTCCATAATCCTTTTCCCTAACATTCAAATATGAATCAGGAAGCACCCACCGAACTCCAGGCAATTCTGCAATACCAAATTCAAAAGCCCTGCATTAGAAATCCCCACCAGCAAAAAAAAAAACAAACAAAACCCCGAAAATTCAAAACCACATATACCTTTAATCTTGTAAGAAAGTTCTTCCGATACAAGAGCCCCAAACGCAAAGTAATGCCTAGTGGAAACCGAATATATCTTCATCCTAGCTTCCTCTTCACTATAAAAATCAGAATTAAACACTCGAAATAATCAGCCCAAAAACACGAAATGCATATCTTCAACCTCAACACTTTATATCACTCATTACTTTTAAAAAAAATATTCATTTTCTGTTAATTACAAAAAAAAAAAAAAAAAAAAAAAAAACGTGAATCAAGCTATTTGTCATACCCACCAAGCAAAGAGGTACCTTTTTTTTTTTTCTTCCTATTATGTTAGGACAATCCAATGTAACAAAAACTTGCACGGAGTAATAAAACACATAAAATATAGATAAAACAGGAATAAAATTAGGAACAAGAGCGATGATTCATGTTG